>Ga0100383_1001985_pt1 | contig 12979 bp, 4 predicted proteins | sample CryGeymeta201507_FD_81565 | JGI IMG/M metagenome (GOLD analysis project Ga0100383, IMG submission 81565) | Groundwater microbial communities from Crystal Geyser aquifers in Utah, USA - Crystal Geyser metaG 2015-07 | ecosystem: Environmental > Aquatic > Deep subsurface > Groundwater | place: USA...
AGTTTTTAGCAAATTATTCGTCGAATTCGGAGAATTTAGTAGGGTGTAAACCTACAGAATTGACTTTTCGGAGAGGACTCAAGGTTCAATTTTGCAAAAAAAATATAAACAATAACCTATTCGCAAAATATAGTTCTTATTTCACATACGTCATTTCGCCATATTGAACCCGATCCAGCATCTCAGTTTTAGAACTTAATCTAATCAAAAGAACTAGCTTATGGTCTAAAAAAATTTCGGACTGAGATAGCACTTCATGGTTCTTCGAATCGTGTTTGGGCATGGGATGACCTTTATTTTGCAAAAACCAGTAAAGTTTGCTTAGAAACGAAGTCCGAATTTGAGTTAAAGACTCACTTGTTATTATATCATAATTGTGTAATTAAATAATTCGTATATGACGAATCTGTCACTATCAAAAAATAATTTGCAATATTTCATAACAAGAACTCAAGATAGTAGGATTGCAAATTGGTAACATCAATCAATATTAGTTTATTGATTGATGTTACCAACTAAAATTCCAGTATAGAAGTAATCATAAATTACGAGTCTGAGTAAGTCACTACTCAATTTGGAATTAACTAAAAATGAAATTTTCTTTACTAAACTTGAAAAATTTTATTTAAAGATACTGTTTAATTAGTTAATTTAGTAATTTACTCAGATAATTTATTAAAAATCAATTGCTTAGGTGGTATTAAATATTGTTGGTTACGTATTAATAAAAAGCAGTTAAGTTTGAACTTTGAAAATAGTTTTATTAATTTGCCATTAAATCGGGGACAAAACTTTATTATTGAAGTTATTCTTGGGAATAATATATTAATCATTTAAAGTATCTATGAATTATAAGAATAAAGGGAATGGCTTTCAGTCATTCGTGCTCACAGTTTTATTACTATTAATACAGTCAACTGTTTATGGACAAACTTTTATTTTAAAACCATTTCAAAAAAAAGATGGGGCAAACAAATGGGCCTCAGCTTTTATGTTAAAAAGGAATGCTGAAGTTAGGGCAATATGGTCAAATCCCAATAATAGTTCTATAAATTTAACCGGGACGAATTCGAAATTAATAATTGGTAAAACATCAAATAGCTATAACTTTTTAGCAATCAATGTAAGTGGGGAAAATCATGTTTTCATTCCAGATAACGTAAATTTACCGCCTGGAAGGTATTATGCACGAGTGACAAACTCAACAAAAAGAACAGCAGAAGAAATTCAGGCCGATTTCACGGCAAATCCACAAACAATTAAATTCACAAATGAAGTATTATTAATCGTTGAAGCAAATCAAGCACCAGTAATTCTGGCGCCTCGTGGAACGATTACCAATTCAACCCCAACTTTTCAATGGCAAGCAGTCTCTGGAGTTGTTTCCTATTGGGTGATTGTATCAAGCACTCCATTTGAGTTAAAGACGAACGAAAAAGATGAAATTGCGATTAGTGGTGCAACGGTAGTATGGCAGATTATAACTAATGAAACATCAGTTGAATATGGAGACATTAATTATGATTCGCCTTATGTTGATGAAGCTCGCCCCTTAAGTTCTGGTCAGGAGTACAGTTACACAGTGTTAAATGTATATGAAGAAAATAATCCAGTTTTTGCTTCGCCTGTATTTGGTGGAGTAATCCCTTTTACCTATTCAAACCCAAATTCACTTCCCAAAGCTAATTTAATATCACCCTTAGCTGAAGCTGAATATTTTGCTCAACCAACCTTAACTTTCAAATGGGATCCTGTAACTGGAGCATCAAATTATACAATAAATCTATTTCAACTTATTAAACAGCAAGGGGTTAATGTAACTGTTCCGATTTGGTCGTCAACAACTACAAACACTATTATTGATTTTGATGCAATTACAAGTATGAAAAACGGTCGTTATCAGTGGAATGTAACAACGAATAATTCTGCTGGCGGTGGAACCATGAGTGAAAGTCGGTTTTTTACTTATAATATTCCAACTGGTGCTTTTACTGTCAGAATTCAGAATGCTTCTGATAATTCAGCATTAATTGGTGTTGAATTGTATGCAAAAGCTACAACAGGTGGTGTTACTCCATTGTTACCTTATTTAGTACAACAAGATTTTTATTCTGATAGTTTAGTTGCTGGAACCTATGATTTTGAAGCAAGAAAGATTGGATTTAAGACGTTAACTTCAACAGGGCATATAATAGCAAACAAGCAAACTACGCAATTCACCTTAAAAATGGAGGCATTACCTTCATCAATTGAAGGTATAGTAAAAGATGAAAAAGGAAATGTGGTAGGTGGAGCTGATGTTATAATTACAAATGCTACCACAAAAGTTGAAACGAAAGCTAGCACAAGTAGTGTTGGTAATTTTAATGTTTCCGTTGCAGATGGTTCGTATTCGGTAAGAGCAAGAAAAGTCGGTTTTATCAATTCAAGTTCTCAAACAATTAGTTTAACAAAAGGACAGCAGAAAAAATTAGCCACAGATTTTATTATTACGAATGATGCAGCTACTGTCTCAGGCACAATTGTAAATGAAGATGGAGGTCCGGTTCAATTAGCAACGGTAACTGTATTTAATTCAACAAATTCATTTGAAGTTAAATCAAACAGCTCCGGCTTTTACCAATTTAATGTAACAAGTGGAAATTGGACTATTAAAGTAGAACGAACAGGTTTCGTTAAGCCAGATAATTTATCAATTGCATTAACTACAGGAGAAATATTACAAAACCAAAATTTCGTGATGGTTGGAAATGCGAATCAGGTTGTTGGATTTGTAAGACAACGAGTTACCAATGCAGATGGTACAACTGGATTATCACCTTTCAGTAATATTGAAGTTGTAGCAACTCCATCCGTTGGATCTCCAATTGTTGCTAAAACAGCATTAAATGGTCAATATAACATGAGTTTAAAAGCTGGCGCTTATACAATTATGGCAGAAAGAACCAATTTTACAACGAATCAAACTCAAGAATTAGTAATAGGTATTGCAGTTGGTGAAACGATTTCAGGAATGGATTTTGAGTTAATTCCAAATCCTAGTAGTATTTCTGGAACCGTAACTTTACCTAATGGAAATGGCGTAAATGAAGCATTAGTAACCATGCCTGGTGTTGGTGATGTGTTAACTTCGAGTGCAGGAACGTTTACATTATCTGTTCCTGAGGGAACTCGAGCCTTGAGGGTAACCAAAACGGGTCATGCTTCACCTGAAGAACAAATTGTTTCTGTTTCTGCAGGGCAAAATTTAACAGGATTAACGTTTCAAATGACTCAAAATGCAGGCTCAATTTCGGGTAAGATTTTATCTGAAGGGCAAGCTTTGGCGAATGCAAACCTATTTGCTGTAAATAAAGCTGCAAATAGAATTCGGAATTTAACCTCAAGTGCAGATGGGACATTTAGCTTTTCCATCATTGCGGGAACTTGGTATATACGTGCAGAAAAAGCAGGATTTCTTACGGATTCAACTGGGAATTTAACAATTGGTCCCGGGCAAACATTAGTTAATCAGACCATTAATTTAATTGAAAATTCTGCGACTTTACGAGGTACAATTACAGACGGAACACAAGCTTTAAGAAATGTTAAAGTAAGTATCACTACGCCACAAGATCCAGAATTTCTACAAACTACCAATACTCAAGTTAAAGGTAGTTTTGCATTCATTGTAACAGCTGGGAGAACGTATCAGATAACAACAAGTTTAGATGGTTTTGGAAATGCATCTGCTGTAACTGAATCTTTAGTCCCCAAATCTGTTACATTTCAAGATTTTGTTCTAAAAGCAAATCCGAGTTCTGTTGCAGGAACGGTAACAATCGCCGGTACAACACCAATCAACAATGCCTACATAGTTGCCATAGATAGTGATGGAAAACGAGTGGATAGCACATTAACAAAGACAAATGGAACGTATTTGTTAGGTTTAAATCCTGGAACTTATACACTTGAATCTATTAAAAGAGGATATACCAAAGGTTCAAAGCAATCAACGTTACAAATTGGACAAAATGTTACAGGTATTCATTTTACCATGCCCGAAAACTTTGCTTTTGTTACAGGGACTGTAAAAGACGGTTCAGGAAATACTATTGAACAGGCGTTGATTAATGTTACTAGAAAAGTTCTGGCAGGCTCAAGCACTACATCTGATCAGAATGGGGTTTTCAGTATTAATAAATTAATTGGTGGCGATTTAACTTTTACTGTTAGTAAAACTGGTTATCAATCATTTAGTAAAGTCATTACTGTAAAAGATGGTCAATTTGTGGATTTGAATCCAGTTTTATTATCAAAAGATGGAGCTATTAGTGGGGTTGTGAAATCAAAAAATGGTGAAACTATAGCGAATGCAATTATCGATGCAATTGGCGATGATGGTAATAGTTATGTTACAACATCTGATGATGATGGGAATTACGCATTCACAAAAATTGGCTTTACACGTTATGATTTAATCGTTTCGGCAAGTGGTTATACAAGTGATAGTCCTGTAGAAATTAACGTAACAGCACAGAATGGGAATCAAACAGGTGTAGATTTAAGTAATATTATTGAAAATAATGCTGTAATTACTGGAATTGTAATAAATGATATAACAAAAGATCCTATTCAAGGAGTTACCGTATCTGCCACAAGTAATCTTGGTTCAGGTTTTTCATTAACATCATCTGATGGAACCTATAGAATTGAAAATTTAGCACCAACGGAATACTCCATAGTTGTAACCGCCGATGGTTTCAGTACAGATACCGCAGCCGTTGTTTTAACACCTTCTAACCCAATTATAAGTCAAGATTTAGGTGTAATTCAAAATAATGGAGTTTTAAAAGGAAAAGTCTTGAATTCATCGAATGCGGTTTTGAGTTTTAGACCATTTGTAGTATTAGCCTCTCAGAATGGAACGGCAAGGGAACAAGCTGACTCTGATGGTAATTTTAGTTTTGAGTCTTTAGAAACGGATTTAGATTATACTGTGCGAACAGATATTTTTAAAGACGGGTATTCAAACACAGAAACAGCATTTTATTTCCCATTAGGGCAAGCTGAATACAACTTATCGAAACCTTTGAGAGTCCCAGTTAGCATTGCAAAAATTAGTGGAAATGCCCAAGAAGGGGATGTAACAGTAAAAGTAATACGAGCTGATAATAATGATTTAGTAAGATTACTTTCAACCCGAAGTGATGGAACGTATGAAGTTGATTTTCTAGCTGCGGGTACATATAAAGTGAATTTCAGAAAACAAGGTTTTCGATTTAGTCCTGATACTACTGATATAATTCCATTAACATTTGATGGTTCAAGTGTACAAAATGCTGTAGCAACTCCAAATATTGGTCGATTTAGTATTCAAGCAAGAAGAGGTTCCAATGCCTTATCGAATGTAGATATTTCTCTAATATCTACAGATACAACAGTTATTTTGGCACAAAAAACAAATTCACAAGGTATTGCAGCGTTTTTAGATGTGCCTGCATCAAGAAATTTTATCATTCGTCCATCGATTTCTGGATATACTCCAGACTCAACAACTAGACAAAGGTTTTTAGCTCCATTAGGGATCGCAAGTGCAACTTTTAGCTTCACTGAAAATAATTCAAGTTTAAAAGGTGAAGTTAAATACAAAACAGATACAGGTAGTTCTGCTTTAGCTGAGGCTTCCATCACTGCAATTTTAACAGAAACTGGGCAGACTTTTCAAGCTACAAGTTTAAGTTCGGGAGCGTTTAATTTGCCAACTATGCCATCTGGGATTTATAGAATTATTAGCTCAAAAAATGGATATAAAGCTGATACGCTATCAAATATTAATTTGAAGGCAGGTGAGAATAAAACCGTGAAGACAATTGTATTAGAAGCTTCGGTAGTTACAATAACGGGTTCGGTTCGTTTAAAAGGAAAAGGTGTTGCAAATGTTAATGTATCTGCGATTTCAACATCAACTTACGAAACACTTACTAATGCATTTGGAGTATTTAGATTTACAAATGTTCCTGTTTCAACATTAGCTAATGATACAACCGTTTATCAAATACACTATAAATCTGGATTATTTACAAAAAGTATTCTTTTGAGACTTACTCGAACTTCAATTGGAACAACACAGAGCATGCCAATAGTTAATTTACCAAGTGGACAAATTCAACTTTCTATAAGTAATGGTGTAGAACCGTTAAGCGGTGTTCAGATGAAATTTGGAATTAGTGGCGGTACTTTGGTTGATTTCATCACAAACGAAACAGGACTTTATGCTTCCTCGGATAATTTGAGATCGGCAAATTATCTGGTTTCCTTATTCAAAGAAGGATATATGATTCCTGACAGAACAATATCGATTCAATTAGAAAGCGACACCTCACAATTAGTTCGATCAATCTATTTGCCTTATACCCAAAAAAGTACAAGCCAAATATTGGCTGATAGACCAACCATAATTTCTGTAATTAATGTGCCTGAGTATGATAATTCTAGAAGTTCTGGAAACTTATTTTATAAAACAGAATCGCAAAGTGCCTATTCAAGAGTTTCATTAATTAGAACTAGAGATAGTTTATATGCTCAAATCCCAGCTATTGAATCTGAAGAATCTGTTTCTTTTTACACAGTTGTTAATGACACCTCAAGAAATAATATTTATAGGAGTTCCGAGACAAGTATCATTCCTTTGGCAAGTGGAATTCTGAAGACCATTCGTATTAATCCGTCTTTAGATCAACAAACTTTACGACTAGGTGATTCTTATTCCTTAAGATTAGTCACTCGAGATGGAGTAAATCAATCATTAGCGGATAAGTTTTTGGGTAATGAAGCTGTGGGCAGTATTAGTTGGGAAATTCTCTCGGGAGGTTCGACCAATACAGAGTTCTTAAATCAAAATGGAGTTGATATTCAATTTAAACCAGAACAAGTTGGTGCATATAAAATTCGAGTTGCAGCAAATTTGAATGGAGCTTCTTATAGCAGAACCATAACGGTTACTATTTCAGAAATTCCAATAAAAGAAATTCAAGTTTCCAGACCAGGCCCAAGAGCAAGAAACTCAGCAAGTCACTTATTTAGTTTCTCTGCTTTTGATACAACGGATACTAAACTTTTATTGGGCAATTCGGTCAATTGGTCTGTTCAACCACAAGAAATTGGTACAATTACAGAAACGGGTTTATTTACAGCTACAGATTTGTTAACAATAGGCTCCTTTACCGCAATTCTTAAAGATTCTATTTCAGGAATTGAGGGGATATCAGGGGCTGTAGATGTATTTGCAGTTATTAATCCGGTAGAAGCATTTTTATTAACTGATAATGAAGGGTTAATTCTTGAAATCCCAGCTAATACCATTCCAGCGGAAGCTGAAATTTCAGTAAGAAAAATTAAACCAGAGAAAACGAAAAAGTTTGTTTTTGCCAAAGGGACAGAGACGAGTTACACGGTTTCTGAAACAGTTTATTCATTTAATTATTCAGGTTCAGATTTACAATCGCCCATTTCCTTAACACTTCCAGTTGATAATTCACTTTCAGTTTTTAAAGGAGGTAGGCAATTAGGTCGATTTGATAATCGTACTTTAGAATGGGATATTATTACGGATGACTTTCAAGCAACAAGCCCATTATTTAAAGGAAGTTCAAATCAAGTTACAGCAGTTGAAGAAAACCCAACAGAACTAAGTTCAAGTTCAATTATGGATTTTGGACAATTTGCTGTTCTAGTTGCCAATGAATCTTTGGGATTAGATCATTTAGTTGTTCTTCCAACTCCTTTTTCTCCAACAATTGCACCAGTAAAAATTGGATATTTTTTATCAACAGCTTTTCCACCAGCTAAAGTGAATATTACCGTTTATAATTTGCGTGGTGAATTAATTAAAAACGTGTTGGAAAATGATTTACAGCAACCTGCATTATATGGTTCCGCAACTAAAGGATTAAAAGAAATAACCTGGGATGGAACAACAAATACAGGAGAATTGGTTCGAAATGGTCGATATATTATCGAAGTTAAAGCCAAGGATCAGGAAAAAGAAGTAAAAAAAATAATCCAAGTGGTTGTAATTAAATAGGAAATGGGGAAGAATATGAAAAAAATACTTGTTTTACTTTTTGTACTTAGTCTTAGTTTTCCAGCATATTTAAGTGCTCAAAAACTATCTTCGATTCCTGGATCATTTGTAGATATAGGATTTGGAGCAAGACCTGTAGGAATGGGATTTGCATTTGTTGGTCTTGCAAACGATGAAAATGCGGCTTATTGGAATCCTGCCGGTTTAATACAAATGGATTCGTATGGAATTGCATTTACACATGCCAATCAATTGCAGTTAGTTCCTTATAATTTCTTTGCTGGCGTTGCTCCGATAAAATCGAAATCTGAGGCAGTTAAACAGAGTTTAGGATTAACTTTTATTTCCTCAGGTGATTATGCGCTGAATGAATTATCCATACATGCAGTGTATTCTATTGCCTATAAAACAATTTCCGCAGGCATAGCTTTGAAATACAGGTATGCAGGTTTTGGTAATAATGTTTTAAATCCAGATGATTATTTCGCTTTTTCTGAATCTGAAATTTCAGAAGGATTTAATCAGCAAATCTATGGTACAGCTCAAGGTTATGGGCTAGATTTTGGTCTCTTATATCGACCTTATCAGCGATTTCAACTTGGTATATTAGTGCGAGATTTGTATGCACCTATTGCTTGGAGTGGAAAAGCAAAAAGTGATGCGTATCAGAGTGATGGTGATTATGACGAAGATTTGCCAATGGAAGTGTTAGTTGGAATTGCTTTAAAAGTCTATCCAAGATTAACAATAACTACTGATTTTCAGCCAGCTTTAAAAAGTGATCGATCTCATATTGTTCGTTTAGGATCAGAAGCAACCCTAATTGATTATAAAAAAAGCACGTTTTTGTTGCGAGCCGGAACAGAACAAGGTTTAAATGCCGTGAATGATGAAAAGATTACCGGAGGATTTGGGTTAGTGATCCCAATTGATAAAATACGATTACGTGCAGATTATGCTTATCTAATTCAGGATTTAGCAAACTCGCATCGAATTAGTTTTTCAATACGATTTTAAAAGTGGGGATGATGAAAATGAATAATAGATTTTTAAAAATAGTACTTATAAGTTCGTTCTTGATTGCTTCAAGATTATTTGCTCAAACAGATTCTGCACCACCAGAGTTATCTTTATTTAGAGGTGGCTATGCCGATTTTGGCTTAACCTTAAATTTGAACTCTATCGGGAGTTCGCTAGGTAGTGGTTCTATGGGTGGCGTAATGTCATCAAGAGTAAATAATGGAGCATTAAATCTACACATGAACCCAGCATTACTTGCAGATGTGCAACAATTACATGTTTATTTCGATTCTCGATTGGGAGTTGGTACAAATATGTTCAATTCATATACAAAAACATTTATAAATCAGATTAATGATGATATTGCGAGTACTATCGATACAGAGTTTAGTAATACAGACAGTTGGAATAAGTTACCTGATGCTAGTATTTATCCAACAAAATTAAGAAGCTTGGATGTTGGTTTGGGAAAACCGATTAATTCTATTGGATTTGCGGCTCCTATTTATCCTAATTTGGTTCTAGCAGCATCGTATTATTATCCTACACAAGTCAATTTTAATTTAGCTGCAACTGGAATTGTAACAAAATTGGGAGTTGAACAGGGTACGGATGAAGTTTCTCTTCGGTTCGATGTTCTGATGAATATTTCACTTATTGCTCAAGCTCAGTTAACTATTTCGACTTTAAATGCTGGGTTAGGATATAAATTGTATGATGGAGATTATGGAAAATTTCTTTTAGGAGCGGCTATTTCTAGATATGAAGCTGAGAATACCAGAAAGTTAAATGCTGATTTATCTGGTGTTGTTGTAGTTGGTGGTGCTGATGAACGTTATTTTAATAACCCAACAGATCCTAATTTAAATTACGAACTTGGAGAAACAAATAGTTTTTATATGAATGCCAATGGCGTTTTTCGTGATTCTGGGTATGGATACAAGATTGGATTAAATTATCAACCATCAAAATGGACAAATTTGTCGTTGGTTTATGAACATGTTCCTTCTTTTTCAATGTCAAGTGAAGATGCCATTGCAGAAGCTTATTTACCCGTTTTTATTGCAGGAACTGGCGATGAAATTTTATCTGGAGATGCTACAGTTGCACTTGATAGTCTTAATCCAAGTAAACCTAATCTTTCAACTTATCGCGATTTATCTAAGTTTAACTCAAGTTTAACTCTTAATTTACCAAGTTCAATAAAAGTAGGTCTTGATGTTGGAATTACTCAAAAATCTACCTTTGTGATTAATTACACTCATTATTTAAGCGAATTATCCTTACAGCTTGAAAACGATTTGTATGGAAAAGATGTTAAACACGGTTTTGGTTTTGGATTCGATTTCGCCGTAAAAGATCGATTTGATAGTTGGACACAACTCTTATCAATCCCAATTCGGTTAGTCTTTTTTGATCTTGATGGCGTTTTATTTCAAAGTTTTAGGAAATACACGAATTATTCAAACCCTCGTTATCGTTTTGGAGCACAATTTTTATTTGGAGAAGGGCTATTTCCTGTTAAACCAAATGAACTTAACCCGACAATTGATGATAATAAAGATAAGCGTGATACAATGGGCTTACCTCTTCCACAAGCATTTTCAATGGGAAGACAATACACTATTTTTAATCATGTTGATGTTGGAGTTACTGTTTTTGCTTTCCCTGATGTTGGTTTTAAATATTCTTTAGCTTATAGATTTTAGATAAAAAAAGCTCATTAGGTTTAAACTTAATGAGCTTTTTTTTAATTATTCAAATCCATTTGGATTATTATTTTGCCAATTCCAAGAATCACGACACATTTCATCAATACCGAATTTTGCTGACCATCCTAAAACTTCTTTCGCTTTTACAGGATTGGCGTAACAAGCAGCAACATCACCAGGGCGTCTATCAACTAGTTTGTAAGGAATGTCTCGTCCTGAGGCTTTTTTGAACGCTTCTATGACTTGTATTACACTATAACCTGTTCCAGTGCCTAAATTGATTTCATGTACGCCTTCTAATTTTTCCAAAGCTTCTAAGGCTTTTAAATGTCCGTTTGCTAAATCTACCACATGGATATAATCGCGAACACCAGTTCCATCAACAGTTGGGTAATCACTTCCAAAAACGGAAAGTTGTTTTAGTTTCCCAACGGCAACTTGAGTGATATAAGGCATTAAATTATTTGGAATTCCATTAGGATCTTCACCAATTAAGCCAGACTCATGGGCGCCAACAGGATTGAAATAACGCAAAATTGCAATTCTCTTTTGAGGTTCGGCTTTTGACCAATCTCTTAAAATATCTTCAATAAAGAGTTTTGTTCTTCCGTAAGGATTCGTAGCTGAAAGTGGAAATTCCTCAGTAATTGGAACAGTAGTTGGATCTCCATAAACAGTAGCTGAAGAGCTGAAAACTAAATCTTGAACTTCATACTTTTTCATTGCTTCAAGCAAATTCAAGGTAGAAATCAAATTATTTTGATAATAAAACAAGGGGAGTGCTACAGATTCACCAACAGCTTTTAAACCTGCAAAATGAATGACAGCATCAAACTTAGCTGATTCAAAAAGTTTAAAAAGTTCTTCTTTATCAACTAAATCAAGTTTAACAAAATCGACGGACTTCCCAGTTATTTTAGAAACGCGATGTAAGGACTCTGTTTTTGAGTTGTGTAGGTTGTCTGCAACGGTAACTTTGTAATCCGATTTCAAGAGTTCTAAAACGGTGTGTGAGCCAATATAACCTGCTCCACCAGTAACTAAAATATGTTTTTGCATAAAGATGTAATGCTTAAGTGGTGTTAAATTCTTTATTTAAAATTAAAAATACAATGGAATCAATAGTTCGAGATTCTAAACCATATACTATCGGAATTTAATGATAAACAGAACCTAATAGTGACAAATATTTAAAAAAAATAGTTTGAATAAGTTGAAATCAGAGTTGAGTCCACACCAAAAAAACGAATTTGTTGTTAATCACCCTTTCCAATAGTGCTCAATAGTCGATTTTTTTTGCAGAAATACACTTATTAGGGAAAGTTCAGAATTTTATTTTCGATTCAGTTTAATTGATATGGAATAATTTGAGTTTTAAAATTATCAGTATATTCGTCTTGGTTTTCTTTCTCCAATTTAAATAAACACACGAAATGAAAAAAGTACTACTGTCTATTAGTTTATTTCTCTGCTTTATGGGTTCTTTAGTTGCCCAAGATGCTCAAATATCATTTGATGAAAATGACAAAGTTTTGGTTATCACACAACAAATTGAGTCAAAAGCAAAACTCTTTCAAGAGTATGAAAATTTTCGCGAAGCAGTTTTGTTTCAAACAGGAGCAAACACATACTTATTAGAGATTACATATTTAAAAGATTCTCGCTTAGTTAGGGATAAACGTGTATTAAATGCAGAAGAATTAAAAGACTTACGATTTCGATTTTCTGAAAGTGACTATTTTAAACGTTTAGATAATCGAATAAATCAAGAGGGAAGACGCGCGTTTCTTTCCACAACAACGGGTTGGGCAACGGCTTTCTATGGTTATGCCATTCCAAGAGCTTTAGAATTTGGACCAAGAGCAACAATTGGAACGTATATGTTGATGGCTGGTGTGAGTTTTTATGCTCCATTTGTTTCTACAGCGAATACAGAAATTACAAAATCGATGGCATATCTCACGTATTATGGTGCAACAAGAAGTTTTTTACATGGAGCAGCTATTAATGGATTAATTACAGATGATAAAATTTCGTTTAAAGGTATTGTATTAACATCAGCAGCTGTTTCACTTACTGAAATGATGTTGGGTTATAGTTATGCTAGAAATAAAGGTATTTCACACGGTAGAGCTCATGCACTTGGACTATTTATGGATTATGGACTTTATACCGGATTTGC
>Ga0100383_1001994_pt1 | contig 12926 bp, 9 predicted proteins | sample CryGeymeta201507_FD_81565 | JGI IMG/M metagenome (GOLD analysis project Ga0100383, IMG submission 81565) | Groundwater microbial communities from Crystal Geyser aquifers in Utah, USA - Crystal Geyser metaG 2015-07 | ecosystem: Environmental > Aquatic > Deep subsurface > Groundwater | place: USA...
ACAGCGCCTGTGGAGCGCTTATGATCATGCCGCACTGGAAGATAATATGACCAGCAGTTTTCCTGCTGACGTTGTTCCCATCGACCGCGATGATGACGGGTTAGTCGATCTTATATACGCAGCCGATGTCGGTGGCCGCATATGGCGCTTTGATATTAACGGCAATAATCCCAAGGCCAGTAATTTTGCCAAAGGTGGAGTAATCGCTGATATTAATGATGGCAGCAGCAACGGCAACCGGCGCTTTTACAACGCACCCGATATCTCTTACTACAGTAATAATGGCAACGATTTCGTACTGATCATGTAGGCGCGCGCGATATTTGAGATATCCAAGCGCGATATTTGGGTTTGGATACCAGTTTCACATATTGAAAGGTAATTATATATTCGGCCAAGGAAGGCTAAGCTTAATCTCCTCATAACGCTGAATCGCTCTAGCCTGAACTTCCTCCCATCCAGACTCTCCCATATCTTTCATTCTGCGCGCCTCCGCGAACAGTCCATCGCTACCATTGGAAGGGTTGGCATAAGCCAGCTTCCGCCGAGCCGAGATATCCTCAATTGCCCATTCGCCATGTGGCTGGGGCTGCACCTGGTCTTGCATCTGCATTGTCATGTGGATCTCCTTGTGAAGGTTGTCTTGGACAGGATTTTTTCAACGGCACCGATAGCATCGCCGGATCTGGCGTGATTGGCATAGCTCAATATCTTGCTACGGACAGCGGCGTTATCGACAGAACCGTTACCGTAGAGTTTGGATAATCTGCGAACGTTACGGGATATCCTTGCAACCGAAGAGCGCCGCAATCGCCGCTTATGAGGCCAAAGATGGTAACCAACAAAGTCCAGCCCGCGACCATGGCGAACCGCGACAGGGAACACCTGTGTCTTATGGTTGGTATCAAGTGCCAGATTGCGGCCCAAAAACTCCTGAGCATCCAATAGCAAAGCCTGGAGATGCTTCTTTTCGGGATGAATGAAAACGAAGTCATCCATGTACCTTGCATACCACTTTTCACTTCTGCGGCATTTGGCCCACTGATCCAGCTCATCAAGATAAACGTTTGCAAACAGCTGTGAGGTTAAGTTTCCGATCGGAATGCCAACGCCAGGGGTGTCAGGCTCACTGTAGCCATCGATAATTATATCTATCAGATCAAGCAAGTGATGATCAGATATTCTCTTTTTAATACAGCGTTTCAATATTTCGTGGTTAATACTGGCAAAAAACCGGCTTATATCTGCTTTCAACGCATGGACAACACCATACGTCACCAGACAGTCTTTAAGCATCAACTGGACCTTATTGGCTGCAGCGTGTGTGCCTTTTCCAACGCGGCATGCGTAGCTGTGTGAGATAAAACGAGACTCCCAAATCGGTTCAATAAGCGAAAAAATAGCCTGCTGAACTATACGGTCCCGATACTGCGTTAATGCTGTTATTTTTCGCTTCTTAGGCTCATACACATAAAAGCTATGATACCCACCTGGCCTGTAAGATCTCCATACAAGCTCATTTTGAAGCTGTATCAGATTACCCTCAAGATCCGCCTCAAACTCCATAACACCAATCTTTCGCCTCCGGCCCTTTCGGGTTGCGAGATAGGCGGCATAGAGAGAATCAAAACTAACCAACTCTTTCCAAAGGTCAGCATAGGTCTTAGCCATATATGGTACTCAGTGGCATTGATGACAGGCCTCCCAATCAGTACTACGCGCCATCAATATATTTTTTTTCAGTTAAAACTGGGGATTCAGCATCCTTTCGTTATGCTCTGTCCTGGCTCGCTTGCGAACTAGGCTTCCGGCATTAAACGAGAGCGAGACGGAGACCGACATTGCTGTTCGCATTCGATCGCGCATTGTTGAGATTCAACGCACCCAGCCCCGCATTGCCAGCGTTATTCCAACTGCCACCGCGAAGAGGGTCATCTATGCTAATGCTAAACCCCTTGCTGCCTGGCCCACTTGATCCAACCTCCCAGTAAATTACCAACTCCGGCCAACCTTCTGGCCCAGCACTCATAGTCCTTAAATTTAAGGTATTGAAGCTGCTGAGCTATACGGACCTGTGAGCGAAGAAGATCAAGATGCACATCCATATCCTGCATTGTCGTTTTTTTGTAGTAACGATGATTGGCAGTTATCACTAATTTAAGCAGCTCATACATTGTTGATCTTATTTCCGCCGCCAAAACATGCCGCTCGGACTTAGGGAATTGCTGAAGAGGTCTATGCGCCCATAAAATCATCTCTTCGATTTCTTTCCGCAACAGCAGATCAGACTGAAGAGACGACCCCGCTATCGCGGGATTAACAGATGGTCCGTTCACCGATTACTGATCACGATAAGCGAGACGGAGACCGCCATAGCTGTACGCACCCGATCGCGCAGAGTTGAGAACCAACGCACCCAGCCCCGCAGTGCCAGCGTTACTCCAACTGCCACCGCGAAGAGGGATGCGCTCGCCACTCGTACTCCGGTAAAAATTACCGACGGGTGCCAATGATGGAGCAGCAGGGATACACAAGGCCCTTCTCAGCGTGGTTGTAAAATCTCTGCAGTATTTGCCATCGCCAGTACCAGAACCAAAAATAAGGCCACCACCAGGGATGGTGGATATTGAGTATATATTGACGTACAACCCTGGCATGGTTGCCAAGGTCGTCCATGTCACGCCGTTATCCAGGCTCCTGGAGTACATACCATTACCAGCGCCGACAATTAATGCTCCACCATCCTCTCGTGCGACACTGAAAAGCTGTATTGATGTCCCTGGTATTGCAGCCACCGCAGACCATGTAAGGCCGTTGTCGGTACTGCGGGAATATCGGCTATTGCCGCCAACAACAACTAGGTCACCATTAGCAGCTCTTTCAATATCCCATACAGGCCCGGCCCATCCACTAATTGTACTTAAGGCACCCCAGGTCGCACCGTTATCAGTGCTCCGTACGTACCTACCAAGATCACCAACTGCTATCAAGTCGCCGTTAGCGGCTTGAGCAATGCTATATATGTCACCAAAGCCACTAATTGTTAACCCCCACACCCAGGTTGCACCATTATTGCTACTGCGACTGTACACGCCATTAGCCCCGACAACGATTAGGTCATCATTATCCAAAGTGACGATGTTATTTGTACTGCCGCTAAAGCCAGAAATGGTAGTAACAGATCCCCATGAGATTCCGCCATCGGCGCTGCGGCAAACTTTTCCAGCATAACCAACAGCAACCAGGTAGCCATTAGCAGCCAAGGTCATACCATCAATTCTGCCAGACCAACCAGGAAGGCTCTGCTCTAATCCCATCGCAGAAGCTGTTCTGGATGAAAAGGTTCCCTCAGCAGGAGCAGAAAACCCTGTATTAACATAAGCAGACTCAAGATAGTCACCACCATCTGGTGCAATATGAAATACACCGTCAATCAGCTTCATCCCAGACACGCGCTCCCAGACATTACCCACCATGTCTGAAATTCCTGCCGCCGTACCATCATGATGCCACGAGCCTGGACCACTACCTGTAAGAGTATGCGCAACACCAACAGCCGCACCTGGTGCATTAGAGTCACTGCGCACACCAGTCTCCCAACGCTTGATGTGGTGGCGGCCATAATATGTATTACCAAGGGGTTCATATCCATTCGCCATACACCAGAGGGTTACAGCTGCCCACTCTAAATTGTTCAGTTGCCGGAAGTTTTGACCAGTAGCCGCAACCGCAGCCAGCTCCTGATCGTATGTCCTACTGACAGCCGGAGATACTCCGGCCCGACTAAGCATCTCAGCATCCGAGTAACTTGCTATGTGCTGCCCCACCAAGATATAAGGCACGGGGCTGCCATTTTTTACAAATGCAGGATGTAGCCCCATGCCCAACTCACCACCTGGTGCAACATCCTCACAGTTAAACGCCGGCACCTTTAAAAATACGCACGGTTGACCCTTATCGGTAAGGCGTACAGTAAGGCGACCACCAGACGCTGCCTCTACCGCATTTTTAATATCTGCAGAATCAACAATTTCTTGCTTAATAGTCTCAACAAGTGCCCGATCAGCGGCGACCTGCTGCGCATTGGTTGCAACCTGCTGCGCATTAGCAGAAACCTGCTGGCCAACAGCCTCAATATCATCCAGGTCCTCCGCAACCTGCTGCGCATTAGCCGCGACCTGATCGCGATCAGTGGCGACCTGCTGCGCATTAGCCGCAACCTGCTGAGCAGCCGATGCCACCGCGTCAGCATCCGAAGATATTGCCTGAGCCGCAGCACTCACATCGGCCGCAAAGTTATTCCAATCCTGACTGGTCCAAGCCTCCAGCTTTTGTTGTGTAGCATTCATTTTTTCAACAAATGCAACCGTATCACCAACCTGTATACGCTGGTCTGTAAGATCGATCGTGCCTGGCACGCGAATAGTAACCGCCATATCTATACCTCCAGAAATGTAAGACCAGCCGACCAATTCCCCGGTAGGTTATGCCTGGTATTAATTGAATTGAGACGCCGACATACCATAATGCCTTCCAGTTCCAGCATCTGGCTGGCCGAGTCGGGATAAAGAGATATCAACAAGTCTGATCCCATGCCTGCCTTACCCAGCCGGCTGATGAGCTGTGTCCGGTCAGAATCAATAATCCAGTCGAGATTAATATTAACCTGCCGGCGCAAATCCCCCAGACTCACTGTTCGCAAAGAACCACCCTCTGTTTTTAAATGCTCGCCACTTTCTTGCCAGTCAGTTTCAGCATTCCACGAAAAGTTAAACTCAGGCTGAAATGTGTCGCCGATAAAAATCTGGCCAACTTCCATATACCCATCGTCATTGGTTCCGCTGAGAGTAATGCGATAACCGGTCACCAGGTACTTGGTGTCAGTCCACTGAACCGTCAGGCTGGTGTTACCTGGCAGCTGATCGTTATAGGTTGCCCCCCACGGATCAACACCGGCACGCCAAATACCGGCCGGAATTAATAAAGCGGTAGGGATCAGGCCACTGTCATATACAACACTGCCTTCATACAGCAGCTCTATCCGCCGAATACCGCCGGCGCTCAGGTTGTGTCTGGCCAGCGCAATGCAATCAACAATTGAGCCCGTTGGCAGAACACCGGTAATCGTTTGCTCGTTTAAACTGGTCGAGCGCCATACCATGGCGCGCTCAGAGCGTTGCGTATTTTCTACCGGAAGCGCTTCACTGGTAGCTGTCAGTGTCGCCGTATTATGGATGTTGCCTGCCAGAATACGGATGCGTTTAGTTAAAGCCATCAGAATAAAATCTCCAGAATCAGCCGCTCGCTGGTAGGTGATTGACGAACGCTAATTACACAGCCAATTCGCCCTGAAATACGCGGATGATTAACCTGCACGCTCTTTCCGATCACATCTTCTGCTGCCGTTAAAAATACCGTGATTTCCCATATCTCGCGCCGCACCGAACGTAACGCCAACCTCCGCGCCAGCTCAGCTTCTGCATCCGCTTTAATTTGCAAAGCCGTTTCAATTTCCTCCTCTGGAGCCAGTGGATACTCTGTCGTCGGATTGTTACCAGAAACCGCCAAAGACTCAGTGCGCAAGCGATCGGCAAGGGCAGGGTCTGCATCATTAACACTGCCAGCAACCTCATTAAGAGGATTGTGGTTGCGGCCATAAAGGATGGTCAGCTGCTTTAATGGTTGCTGAATTTCAGTGAGTTGTATTTTGTTGTATTCAATATCGTCGGCCGTAATAACGATGTCCGCATTCACAGGAGAAACCATACGGTTAACGACCAGCTCTCCAAGTAAATTTATATACCAATAGCCGCTAATCGCCTGGCATACGTCATCCAGTATCTGCCGCCCGGAAACGTCACCCGAGTACCTCAAACCAAGCTTAGAGGAAGGGATGGACGCTCCCGCAACAACCGTTAACCCATACTGAGAGGCGACCCACTGAATGATTTCTATCGCAGTGTTATGAGGTTCAGAGACCTGACAACTGACTGATCTTGTTGTGTATGCCGCAAGGCTGAATTGCCCATTAGCATAATCAGCAGTGTGGCTCATCACCGGACCATTACCATCACGAACCACCAGACTGGTCACGGGTAATTGCGACACTCTGTAGGTCAGAGTGGCACCGTCAATGCGAATTGCTTCGGCACCAAAAACACTACCAAGGACCAGAGGGGCTACCGAACCATCAGGTAATAAATCGCGAACGATTGGCGTATCTAAGCGCGCCGTTGCATCATAAATACTTAATGTCATTCGCCCGCGCCGTGCCGATGAAACGCCCGCTGAAATCTGTCGTGCTATAACGCGGAAATCATCAATTGACCAATCAGGGCTGCCCATCCGCAGCACCACCGGATATCCACGCCACCGATAACCAACCCAGTCAGATATCCCGCCATCATCGACCAGTTCCAGGTCGCCGATCTCGAGCGCGGCATCGATGCGGCTTGTTACATCGACCGCGCTGATCAGCAGATCGTTATAAATCCGGTTAGGCGCACTGTCGGTCGGCTTGCTGACGTAAGGCAGGCTGGCAACATACTCAACACCATTGGCATGGTGAAGGTCAGCCAGCAACACTCTGATCGCGGACGGATCCCGCAGCCAGGCAGCATATTCCGCATTTGTAATCGCCACGCTACACCGTCCTTACAGGTGAACGGCTGGCACGCGCAACCGAATCAATCCCGGATTTTTGGTCGTCTCGCTGCCTGGCCGCCGATGCAGCATCTGCGGATCGCTCTGCCCTCAGAGCATTCAGCTCCTCCCGCAAGGCGCGAATTTCATTCATTAGTGCCGAGTTGCCACCTGCAGCGTAATCTGCAGACTCCTGAGCAGTCAGTACGCGCTCATTGGCATGCAGCTCCGCCACATAACCATCAAATGGCACACGCAAAAGACCGGAACGATGACTACCATCCGGCCGGACAGGGCGGGTGGCATCATTGCTTTCAGGGAGGCTCAACATCGAGCTGAGCACATCGCCAAGACTACCAGGCAGCGCCTGCAGTAATTGCTCAACAGAGCTGAGCGCGTCATAGCTGGCAACAGCCCAATCCAGCTCCTGCTGCATTAAATCGCGCAGCTGCTGTTGCTCCGCAAGCATCTGTTCATTCAGCTGCTCAATGATGTCATCGGTTGATGTTGCTGCCAGATCCAGGCCAAGCTGATCCAGCGAATTAACCACATCGTCAAAGATGGATGCATACGCATCGGTACGGCCGAAATAGCTGTCCGCATTCTCCAGGTATGACTGAGCTGCATCCGACAGCGCCGCAGCAGCTTCCATGTCGCCAGCCTGAGCCCTGACCAAAAGCGCGGCAAAATTCTCAGATGCCTGACTCAGTTTTTCAGATGGATCGTATGGGGATAAATCTGAGAGGCGTAATTTATCAGTGTAATCCCGCAGCTCTTTAGCTATCCGGGACTGCACTTGCAGCAACGCAATACGCTCAGCATAGTCCGCGGCGATAACACTGGATTCTGCTGAAACATAATCCGACAACTCAGAAAAATATTGCGTTAGCGCATCTCCTGACTGCTGACCAATAAGGTTGCTTAACAGCATCCCTTGCTTTTCCAGCGCTGCGTAATACGCATCGGCGGCTCCACTCAGCTCCAGCAGCGTGGCAATTTGTTCGCGGCCAGCGTCCGTCGTCGCATCAAGAGACTGCATCAGCTCCCACATGCCATCGCGGGTATCTGGCAGGGTAAGATTTACGGCCGAGAATCTTTGCGTCAGGTCATCTGTCAACAACCCCAGTTGATATTCATCGGACGCGAACGCACTGATAAACCCACTCATGCCACTAATAAAATCTTCCAGGCCGCCAGCGGCATCAATCAGGGCAGTACTGGCTGCCGCTATTTGTTCGGGATCGATGGCATCGAATGCAAACCCCAAACGACTGGATGCCTGCTCAGCAACCTGAGCATAAGTTGCCAGACGAGCCAGCGTCTCCCCAAGCCCCTCGCCAGCTTTCTGGAAGTCTTCCAGGAACGGAACAACATCGCCTGCCAGATCATCGAATATCGTTGAAAATACCGCCTCAATTTCTGCCTGTTGCTCTTCCGCAGATAATCCTTTCAGACTGATTTTTTGTGTTTCGATAACAAAGCCATTGATCGCTTCTTCGACATCCGCGCCAGCCAGACCAAGCGCTGTTGCGCCGGCATAAACGCTATCTGCGATAGACTCAAACACCAATTCAAACTGATTGCCAACTGAATCATCCAGATTGCTGTATGACGTTTTTTTCTTGGTGCTGGACCATGCGTATTTCTTGCTTTTAATCTCCTGATACGCCTGCACCATTGTGTCATCAATCAGCTCTGACAAGGTGCCGCCAATAATGCGCACCCCCTGATCCGTTACCTTGGAACTTCCACCAAGAAAATCACTGACAGAATTAAACAGGTCACCCATCAACCCGCCCGATAACCAGTCGAACATATTATTTTCAAACAGCGGCGCAAAGTCAGACAGTGGACTGGATGACACATCAACACCCTGAGAGCCAAACTCAATCCCCCGACTACCACGGGCGATCAGGGCCACCGCACCGGAAATACCGCTTTGCAAATCACGCAGTGCCAGCAGCATGTCGCGATTAATACCAACCAGTTCCGTTGTGGCTTTTGCCGTCAGCTCTGATGCATTCGTAATGGATGTGGATTTTTCATTAATAGACGCCAACACAGTTCCGGTGCCCTGGGATGCCTGATTACTCAGGTAGCTTTCAGAAAAACCAGATTCTTTGGCCGCAGCAAGATAAGCCAGAGCCCCGCCCACAATTGCACCCGACAGCGCACCAGCCAGCCCGGCACCAACAGAGCCCAGCGACGATGCCGTCGATTTAGCCACCGACTCAGACACGGCCGCACCGATCTCGCCAGCCATGATGGCACCAGTGGTATGGCAGACATCTTTCCAGTCGCCATTGGCGATGGCATTTTGCAAGGCATCTGCAACCCGGTCGGTCATATCGGAAAATTCGCGCGCACCTGTGGATGCTGACTTCTCCAGGGCATCATCCAATTTCTTGCCGAGCGCTGAAATATAAGCATCAATCTGCTCTTCACTCAGACCGGCCAACTCGCCTGATTTCCAGGCTTCAGTAACACGCTCAATCTCTGCCACCAGTTCGCGGGTCGGGTCGATCGAATTAATGGTTTTCTGGAGCCACTGCTGCTGAGCCTGCGCAGACTTTTCTGCCTCGGCAGCAGCTTTCTTTTGAGCCTCCGCATTGTCTTTTAACGCGGCATTGGATCGCAGCAAAGCCACGGCATAATCCACCTGCTCAGCCGTAGCCCCCTGGCCAGCTAACTGATAGCGCAGCAGTGCCTCTGCGTTCATTGAGAGCTGGGCGTGCTCTGCCTCCAGCTGAGAGAGTAAACGAGTAACCGCGTCACGTTGTTTTTTGCTCTGCTCGCCGGTTCGCACATACTCACCACCCAGCGCTTCAAGGCGCTGCGTCAGCTCTGCAATGGCTTGCTCATGTTTTGCAATTTCCGGATCCGTGTTTTTTATCGCAGTCCAGATCTGCTCAATACTCTGACCAATGCCCGATGCACCCGGATTATCAGCCATCACCTGGCTGAGCTTCTGAATGGATTTTTCACCTTCCGCCGCAGCCAGCTGCAGCCTGGTAATTGCGGCTTCTTCGGCGGCAATGCGTTCTTTTAATGCCGACTCGGTGTTCTGCTTTGCGTTATAAGCATCTAGATTAGCCGTCGCCTTTGCTGTGATGCGCTTAAGCTCTTCGGCCTGTTCGGCAGCCTCTGCAAAGGCGTAAGAAATACCCACAATCCCTGCTGTTATCGCCAACCCAACCGGCCCGCCAAAAACCCCAAGGGTTGCCGATAAAGCCCGCGATGATGCCGTTGTCGTAATTTGCGCAGCATTAAGCCGCACAACCGCAGCCTCATGAGCGGCAGCCGCTGCCGCCGCCTTACCATTGCCCAGCCCGGCGGCCGCCATTGCCTGAGCGTTACGCAACGCCGTTGCGGTTGACAGCTCGTGCGCCTTTGCCAGGCGTAGCGTTTCTGCCGCCAGCGCCTTATCGGCCAGTTGCTTTTTAATGGTCGTAGCGGTCGCCGCGGTAACACCAACAGTAAGTCGGGATAACGCCGCCACCATCACAGTGCCCAGCAGAGGAATAATGATATCGGCATTGTCGGCCGCAAACCCCATAGCCGCATTAGAGGCGGTCAGCGCAGCCGATAAAGAATTATTAATGGGTTGTTCCAATGCACGAGCAAGGGCAAGGTAGTTGTTCTGAGCATCTGCCATCTGAGCATTAATATTATTTCCTGTGCGCTCAGCTGCACCAGAATAGGATTCAAGCGCCTTCGTCAGAGTGTCGCGGAACATAGCGCTGGTGACCTCGCCAGCATTTACCAGCTGGCGAAATCCTCCTGCAGGCAGGCCTGCCGCCTTATCAAGCTCCTGCAATAAACCAGGGAGAGGCTCAACTACCTGGTTAAACTCTTCTGCTCGCAAAATGCCGGCACTTAACCCCTGAGAAAGGCCATACATTGTCTGCTCAAGCTGCGTATTGCTGGCCCCCAATTGACTGGCGGCATTGGAAAGGCCTTCCAAAATATCGCGGCTTTGTTCGTTGGTAAGCAGCCCGGAGTTTTGCAGCGTCAGCAAGCGGGAATAACTGTCTGCAAGGGTGAGCAGGCTTTTGTGGTGCTCACCTGCAAGCTCTGTCAGATATTGTTCCTGGGCGGCGTAATCGCCAGACTCCTTGGTTAAACCTTGCAGGCGGGTACGCACATCCTGATAACTGGCAACCGTGGTCGTGAGATTGGCCGCCTGACCCATTAGCTGAGCCACACCAATGTAGCCAACAACCGCGGTGGTCAGAGTTTTAACATCAACCGATGCCTGCCCAAGCTGCGCCGACATGCCCTTTGCGCTGTGCGTGGTTTTGTCCAGGGCCGCTGACGCACGAACACCAGAGCTGTCCGCTGTCGCCGCAAACTCCTGCACATCTTTTTTACTGACATTTAAGGTGCCGGCAAGCGGCCGGCCATCAGCGGTAAGAACGACTTTTAACGCGAGATTTTCTTGCATATTAACCACCCGGAATAAGCAATCAGGGTGGCACAAAGGCGGGCGTCAATCCTTTTGACGGGTACAAAAAAACCCGGATAACCGGGTTGTAAAATCAGCGTTTGCGCAACGCCTCCAGTGCGCCGCGCTCAATCCATTGCACCTGGCTAAGTCGTGCAGGCCGGTCAGCACCAGGAACCTGCTGCATATCCATCACAACAGCCAGCGCCTGATAATCAATTCCTAGCAGGCTGCCAGCCGGTGAGTATCGCCACTGCGTAGCACAACTTAAAAACAACTGCAGTGCTGGCCAGTTTTCTGGCAACACCAGGAATTCCGTTTCCCTGGTTGATTCCTGGCTGCGAATAGCCGCAGCGGTTTGCGGGTCTACCAATAAATCCAGATCAGCATCATCCATTTCAGGTGCCGGGCCTGCTGCCCAACACCTGCCGATATCCATCAGGTTTTGCTGAGGTTCTTTTTTACAATGGACTCGTTATAAGCGGCGACCATGGCGGTGCTGGCGGCCGGGTCTTTTTTCAGAGCATCCAGCAGTGCAGTACCAGACAGTGGCTCACCATCGGCGCCGCCAACTTCAATACCCTCAACGGCTACCAGTACATGATCCAGCAACCGGCCCTCACGCTTTTCATCATGAGGCAGGGTTTTAAATGTGGCCGTAAACGTACCAGACTGTTCTGCACCTTGCTCGTCATAAACAACCACGGTAACCGGGTATTTATAGGTGCGTTCGGTATTCAGCTTAAACATGTAACACTCTCCGGGTAGTGCGTATTTAACGCGTATTTATTAATTAAAGGGCGACCATTAATTAATGGAAGATCATATAAAATTCGTCATCGTTGGTGCCGGTTGCTTCAAACGTCAGCTGCTGAGCATCCGAACCTGCACGCTCCTGGTCGGCAATAGCTGTTACCCGTGGCGCAGGAATGGCGATAGAAATACGCTCGCCGGCTACAGTGCCCAGCGTAGCGGTAATGCCGGCTTTGGCACCAATCTCCCAGCTGCGGAATGGGTTGTAATCTGCAAGGGCAACCGACTCAGGGTTAATAGTGCCCACCGGATTACGACCGGCAATGCGGTACGTGCGGCGACCATTAGGGCTGTTAATGTCAGGCACAGGCTGCACATCGGCTTGCACATTAAACGTCAGGCGCTCAATGGTGCCCTGGGCCGTTGGGTAGTTACCCAGCATAAGGCCTGCAGACTCTGCAATAGGCGGTTCGCGATCTGCGTAAACCGCCGAAGGAATGCTGACGTTTGCCGGAGTGTTATACAGCCCGTTAAATGAAAACTGCACCGTGCAGAATTCTCCGGCGACCCACTCAAACTGCATTGAGCCCTGCACACGGCTGGCAATACGGCGCTGGCCATCATAGTGCGCATGTACCACGGCAGTGCGGTGCAGGTCACGATCCGATTCAAAGCGATAAACCAGTGACGGTTCATAGGTGCCAGCCGTTGCCGTTAATGTACCTAATGTCAGCGCGTCGCCCGGTGCAGGAATCTGATCAACACCACGCACCCACACCACCGCATCAGATCCCTGACCGGCAATAAAATATACCGAGTAGCCAACATTATCGGCCGCAGTTGTATTGGTAATCATCGCGCCGATATCCAGCAACGATGGTGTGCCGGATAAGTTGGTAACATTAAGCATAATGCCCGGTTCCTGCACCATACCGCAGGCCAGCAACGCAGCATGCATTGGCGGATTATTAACCGCACCACCGGTAAGGCCACCACCGACCAGCTCCAGCGGGCAGTTAATGTTCCAGTTTTTGGCACCGATGGATGAACCAATATTACTCATACTGGGGCGCACAATATCGCGGCT
>Ga0100383_1002019_pt1 | contig 12821 bp, 12 predicted proteins | sample CryGeymeta201507_FD_81565 | JGI IMG/M metagenome (GOLD analysis project Ga0100383, IMG submission 81565) | Groundwater microbial communities from Crystal Geyser aquifers in Utah, USA - Crystal Geyser metaG 2015-07 | ecosystem: Environmental > Aquatic > Deep subsurface > Groundwater | place: USA...
CCCTATCTGTGCGCATGGCCCCTCTTTTCCTGCTGAACCTCCAAGGGCTATGGTTATAATAGTTGCAATTAGTTTTACAGGGACAACCATTGGGTTTATCTTGCCGGAGCGTTTATGGACAGCCTCAATCACTTTCTCTGTGCCGTGGCCTTCTGCTTCAGGCGCAAGATACTTTACTATAACGATGCTCAGCAGAAAAGCTAAAGGCAGGAGAAGAAAATAATACTTATACCCTGTTGCAGCTGTAATGCCCAGGCCTAACAATTTCAGGAATATTGCTGTAGACAGGCCGACAATAGCGCCTACGCAGGCTGCAAGAAATACCCATTTTATGATGCTGATAAAAAGAACCGAACCTTCAAGGACTTTTCTTTTCATAAATTCCTGCAGATTGTTTAGTAATTGTCAACATATCCAGCGCTCGCGGAACTTCCCAATAACCCTTAAGATAGTAATCGGCAGCGGTCTTTGCTGATTTTCCAACCCGTATGGTAATCCCCTTTTTGTTTAGCGCACGGAAGGCATTTTCATCGGTCTGGTCATCGCCTATATAAATAGGAAAACATTTATCCTTCATTGCTTTCAAGATTAATAAGGCGGCCTTGCCCTTATCCCATGATATATACGGCGCCAGTTCTAAAACTTTTTTGCCTTTGATTACGGCCATTAACTTTTTCTCTATGAATCTGTCAACAGTCTTATAAAAGGCTCTTTTCACAGATGAGATATCTCCTTTTTCCACAGAACGGAAGTGAAGGCTCAGGGTAAATTTTTTGTCCTCAAGCCATGCGCCTTTAATGCCTGCAATCTCTTTTTGGAGCAGGTGTTTTATATCCCTGATAACTGGCTTTGCCGACAGCGCCTTTGGATGTGTATATCTGATATCAGGGCCGGAGATGTCCAGACCGTGATTCCCTCCATAATAAATTTTATGAATGCCAACCCTCTTTTTGATATCCGACAACATTCTTCCACTCAAAATAGACAGACAGCAATTTTGAGAGCCTGCTATTGATCTTAATTGTTTTTTTGTTTCTTCAGATAAAAAGCATCGGGCAGGGTCTTTTTGAATGGGAACAAGCGTTCCGTCAAAATCCAAGAACAGGGCGATCTTTGGAGCAGTTTTTATTCTATCGTGCAAAAGGGTGAAATGGCTTTTTTTAAAAAAATAGGTTGGCTTCTTCATTCTGTTTTTTGATTTGTAGCCTCAGGCATTCTCAGTCTTGCGAGCGCTGTAATCAAATTCCCTGCCCAGCGATAGATATTATGCTCCCTGACCAAGGCCCGCATCCTTTGCATCCTTTCAGTTCGTTCAACCGGTTCCATTGTAAGTGAAGCGCGAATGGCTTCAGCCATTTCCTCTATGTCGTAAGGGTTAATGATAATCGCGTCCTTCAGCTCACGCGAAGCGCCTGTAAATTGACTGAGAATCAATACGCCATCTTCAGTATCACGCGATGCAATAAACTCTTTTGCGACAAGATTCATCCCATCATGCAAAGATGTCACCATGCAGATATCAGAGGCTTTGTAATAGCGGTTTATTGTTTCATGGCTGTGATGCGCTTTTAGAAAGACAATTGGTTTCCATCCCCTTGTTTGAAATCTCCAGTTTATTTTATCCGCCATTTCTTCTACCTCTGTTGTGAGTTCCCTGTAACGTTTGATATGCGTGCGGCTTGGCGCTCCAAGCTCTATGAATGTGAATTCGCCGATAAATTCCGGATATTTTTCCAAAAATCTCTCAATCGCCCTGAACCGTTCAGGGATGCCTTTTGTATAGTCAATTCTGTCAACCCCGACACCGAGATATTTAGCGCGGACATCCAGCTCTTTAAGTATTGTGTCCCTGAATGACTCTCTTTCCTTTATTGCAGCGGCCTTATCCGAGCCGCCTTCAAAACTGACACTGATGGGAAAGGGTTTAACAAGTGTCGTATGCCCGCCCCTGTCTATAGAGAATTGCTCCCAGTTAATCTTTGATTCCAGGAACCTGTCAACTGTATCAAGGAAATTATTGCAGTGATACTGTATGTGAAAACCAATAATATCCGCTCCCAGCATTCCTATAAGAATCTCCTGACGCCACGGGCAGATTCCGAAGGACTCTGGGTTGGGCCAGGGTATATGCCAGAAAAGAGCAACTTTTGCATCCGGACGCTTTTCTTTGACCAGCAGCGGAAGAAGGGCGAGATGAAAGTCCTGAATCAGAACAAGAGGGGATTCTTCATCGGCAATTTCCTTCAATAATGCCTCGGCAAATTTTTCATTTACCTTCTGGTAATAAACCCAGTCTTCAAGCCTGAAGAGCGGGCGGGTATGGGTGATATGGCATAAAGGCCATAATCCTTCATTTGAAAAACCATAATAATAACCGTCTTCCTCTTCTTTAGCAAGCCATACCCTCTTGAGTGTATAAGCAGGTTCTTCGGGCGGCACACGCAGTTTATCGTTGTCATCTGCCATTTCACGGTCTGCATCTCCACTGCCGGTGGCAATCCATAAACCGTCACATATCCTCATTACCGGGTCTAACGCAGTAACTAAGCCGCCGGCTGGAACAATGCATTTAACATTACGGCCATCCTTAACATGCATATAAGGCTCTCTGTTTGAGACTAAGAATAATTTTTTGCCGCTTAGCTCAGCGCGCATATGCTCTTTAAGGCGATTGGCGGTCCAGAGGGATTCTGCCTGAAGCCTTAATCTTGCCTCCTCTTCCGCCCTTGCACGCGCCAGCGCCAGGCTTTTAGCCAGATGAGCAACCTCGGAAATTAAAGGCGCAAGCACATCTCCTCTCGGAGAAACAAGTTGCTCCATCTTCCCTTTCCCGCTCCTCATTTCCCGCATCCATACTGCTATTTGAGCTATGGGGCCTGTAATGCTCCATCTCACTATCAAAAGTGTAATTATTACGATAAGTATCGAAAGTGTTAAAAAACGGAGCAGGTTGTGTTTCCATATTTCTTTAAGTCTCACGCCAATATATGAGGCGTCATGGAATAGCACCAGCGTTCCTGTGATTTTATCCTCCTCCGAAAAAGGAAGGGCATAGAAATATGTTTCTTTGTTATCAATGCGCATAAGGCTGCCGACAGGTTGATTTTCCGCTGTAGATTTCACCGCCGGAGGCAAGGGCTGCGGGATTTTAGATGCGAGGTCGGGGGTTACGGCTAATATATTCCCCTGCCGGTCATAAACAGCCACGCCCCTAAGCCGTTCACGATTCCCAAACCGTTCCACAAGCCGGTTCAGCCTTAAAAGAGAGTTGGATGCAATCAGGGGAATTACTGATTCCTGTAAGCTTTCGGCTAATATAATTGCCCTGCGCTCCAACTCGGCAGTCAGACGCATTTTTTCTGCTCTGACCTGATAGGATGAAAATCCAACAGCTACCAGACCTACTATAAAAACAAGTGAAACAATGAGACGGATTGTAATCTTCATAAGCTGCCTTCAATCATAAATAAATCTCATCCGAATTATAATACAACGAGGTGAAAAGAAGAAGATAGTCTTTGAGATGACGGGTTATCAAAAAGTTCTGCCTTACATGCTCCCGTGCATTTTTACCGAGCCAGAGAGCATACTCTTTGTTACTGAGCAGCCTTTTCACTGCATATGCCGCCCCTTCAACACTATGGCAAAGCAGACCTGTAAGCTTATTCTTGACCTGTAATTGGATCCCCCCGACAGCAGAGGCCACTACAGGTTTCCCTTTCCAGAGTGCTTCAGTTACAGTAAGTCCAAACCCTTCTTTTATTGACTTTTGAAGAATCACAGTGCTTGCTCTCTGCAAGGCATTAATTTCAATATCACTTTCCGGAGGAATAAGCAGTATGTGTATATCAGGGTTATCAGATGCCCGTTGCCTTACCTCTTCCAGTACCTTTTCGGACTCAGGGTCATCTGTTGCTGTGCCTCCTGCCAGAACGAGCTGGCAGTCAATACTCTTTCTTACCAGCTCAAATGCCTGTATTACTCCGATAGGATCCTTCAGATAATCAAACCGCGAAATCTGGGCAACAATAGGTTTGTCTTTATCCAGACCATATTTGCTCAATACCGAATCAATAACCTCTGATGGAAGTTCTTTATTCTTGTCGCTTAACGGGTCTATGGATGGAGAAATTAGAAATTGGCGAATGGGCAGCTCTTGTGAAAAGTTCGGAGCCGAGAATACAGCAGCATCGTAATCGGTAACAAAATTCCGCATAAATTCCCAAACCCTTTTATCAGGATTAGAGACGTCAATGTGGCATCGCCATATCCACTTTCCTCCAAGTTCTTTTTTCTTGGCTATCAGAGCTATGGGCTGAGGGTCATGAATAAATTGGATATCTCCATGAAATTTTAACTCCTCAATATTCTTTTTACTTACTTCCAAAAATGCAGCGAAGTCCTGGGGGGAGATATCTTCCTTTCTGCCGTGCAGCGCATTATGAAACTTTTTTGTTACATCAAAGAAATCTTTATCCCCCTTAATAGTTGCCCATTGGGCATCAACCCCGAGTTGGTTCAATAAAGGCACCATGCGCGCAAGTATCTCGGCCACGCCTCCGCCTGTAAATGTTGAATTTACGTTCTGTATGACTTTTCCTGATAACCGCTCTGCAAGCGCCCTGAGTTCTTCAATAGTGCTTCTGCCTACAATAGGCACATAATCCTGTATCTTAGCCCTCGGGTGGTGAAATATAGCTTTTTCCAAATCAGTTCTCCTACTTAATACGTTCTTCAATAAGCTGAATTATTATAGACCTCAGGTCTTCTATCGTATAGTTATAAGGGTCCAGCACAGCGATCTTATCAGCAAGTTCTCTTTCATCAAGATTATCCTGAAGCCAGATAGAAAAATCATTAACTCCTCTATGCAGCCTTAACCTTGATTCAAAGATATGAAAATAAATAGAATTAATACTCACCTTACGAAGCGCTTCCACAAATTCTCTTAAATCATGGGCCATATAGGGAGTAGTCAAAACTACACTTACCGATTTAATAAAATGGAATTCTCTTCCTTCAAATGCTGTCCGTTCATCCCCTCTTTTTGACAGCACGTCATTGATGACGGCTATAATTCTTTCTCTAAGTTCGCCGATTGTAGAAAATTCAAAGGTATCTATGTTGGACAGCTTCTCTGCAAGAATCTCATCACCAATGACATCGCTGACCCACAATGCAAACTCATTAGCCGGTTGAGGGATAAGATACTGATATTCTTCTATGAAACTGTGGGTGTGATAATAAACTACCGAATCAGGAACCTCTTTCAATATATTAGCAAGCTCTGTTAGATTTTTTGCCTTAAGTCCTGTCAATTCTTTCATATGCAGCCGGGTATGAAAATGAAACGGTTGAGTTGCCTTTTTAAGAGGCTTTCTGTAAGCGGTAACAGTAGTTTTTGTAAACTTACTATTCGGCACAAGGATAAGCCTGCCGTCAGGAGCCTTAATCTGAATATTCCTCCATGTTACATCAGAAACATAGCCTTCCTCGCCTGACTCAAGTTTGATATAATCGCCTGTTTTGATTAAACTGCCATAAGCCAATTGAAGTCCTGAGAAAATATTAAGTATCTCATTACGAGATGCCAGAACTGCTGCTAATAACCCTATGGTCAGCGCAAGAATTAATGGAGTAGTCGGCACTTTCCAAATATCAAGCAACATCAACACGCCTATGACAATAAAAGCAATTCTGACTGCATTGCTTATTAGAGATATTGGAAAGGGGAAAGGCGCCTTTATCTTTTGCAGATAGGTCTGAAGTAATTTTACGGCAAGACTGAGAAATGTCCACGTTAAGGAGATAATAAAAATACTTCCAATAATTCTTCCGGCTAAGGTTTTATTTTGAGGGGATAACATTGAAACCAGAATAGCTGCATACGCCCCTATTAAAAGGCACCATTGAAAAAACGGGGCTTTCGTTGTCTGAAGAAGCGTCTCACTTCCTTCCCACTTAACCTTAACAAACAATCTGTCAAGATAATTGTAGACAGCTCTTCTTGCCCAGATGGCAAGCACAATGAAAGCCAGGAAGACTATAGCCGGCACTGTTAGTGAAAGCCAATTTTTATTTAACCATTCAATCATTTTTAAGCCTCAGGACATATTACAGGTGTAGTTTTCGTATCAGTTTCATTATACACTATTACTTCCTTTCCCTTCCTCTAAGGAGCCTTTATTTACAGATGATTTATCTCATCTTTCTTTTCTTCGCCTTTAACCTTTTTCTCAAGGTATTCTTTTGCAATATCCCTGCCTCCAAGGCCAAAGGCTATAGCGAGGGCGAGGACTATCCCGCCAAAGATTATTGCAAAGGAAATAATAATCGTCCCTCTGGCTATACCAAGCTGTTCCAGCGCCATTGTGCCAGAGAGGATAAACACGGTGAATTTTACGAACCGGCCTATAAGACCTGAGATTTTAATCCCTGCATTCACAGATGCTATCAGAGCAGCCCTGCCAAAGAAATTTCCCAAAAGATAGCCAAACAAAAGTATCAGGGCAGCAACAAATACATTGGGAAGATAAAGAAGAAAGCTTTCAAACAGTCTTTCCACAGTGGGGATCTCAAGCTCCCTCATGGAGATGACAGCGAAGATGACAATGGTAATCCATCCAATTACCTTTGCAAGCAAAACAGATACAGAGTCCTTTATTCCGCCTTTCCTCAGCAGCTCTATCACCCCTGATCTCTCCGAAAACTTGTCAAGCTTAATCGTGCGGAAAAGTCTCAAGAAAACAGCCTTCAGTATAAGACCGAGAACAATTCCAAAAGCAAATATCAGGATTGCGCTGAAAAAATCAGGCAGGAATTGCAGCGCCATCTCAAAAAATCTCTCGAACGGCTCAATTATCACTCGCTGTAGAAAGTTATTCATATCTGCCTCCTTTGACTAATTCCAATTTGTTACTAAAAATCTTTTCTCCTTTTCAAAACACACACATAATCTATCTATTTTTTCTTCAACATCAGATGCGCTGCTTTCCAAAGTCTCTATAACAAATGATGCTGTTTTCCCAATATACAGAGGGGTCAGAGATTTTAAAAGATGTTCCTTATTTATTATCTTTTTGTGCGCTGCAACAGCAAAGCTGTAAATAATCTCAACCCATACCTCATCAGGAATATGGAAATTTTCTCTCGGTAACGAATCTATCTCGCACAAAAAAACTCTAATCCCTTCTGAAAGAAACTCCTTCCATATCCCCATCAGTTCTTTAACTCCAAGCCTGAATCTGTCAAGCATCCTGTCTAAATTGACATTGACAGGCTCAAGTCCTACGGCATATTGAAAGCCGTATGTTGGCTCCGGCTCAGAGCCTTCTATATTTTTCCAGGCATCAAAGTATGTATCCATAAGTTCAAATGTCGCTCCGACCACCTGATGAAGCATAGCGCTCAAGTCTGCTCCCGGGTCTTTGGCGTCATGTATCTTTGCGCCAAGGAAGGCCTGGCAAATTTTAAATTTATTTGCCATAGCAGTAGTTGTCATCCAGATGTCTATCCCATATCTCGCCACATCTGTCTCCCATACATCTTTGGTCAGATAGAACCTTGCCAGTTTTCCTGAAAAACCGAAATCGCCGCCGATAGGCTGTCTGATTCTCTTGCCGTATAATGCACGGGTTAAAGGATAGATTATGCTGTTGGTTATTGTGCCGTCATATTTATGCCTGTGATAAAGCGGCGCAACATAATCAAACCCGCCTTCCACAACAGGTTTTATAAGAAGCTCTATCCACTCAGGGGTAATGCTTCTCAAATCTGAATCCACCACAGCGCAGACCTTTGCATCAAGGGCTGAAGCTATCTCAAATATCGTCCTGAATGCGCTCCCTTTTCCTGGAATGCCGTGATAGGGCGTTGTTATTTTAAAAGACGGGGTTGTCCTGTGATTGATAAGGATAGTCTGATAACTTTCTATCCCCGCATTTTGAACTGTTTCTGCTGTGCCGTCTGTGGAACCTCCGTCTGAATTTACGAGCACGCATTTTTTATCAGGAAAATACTTCGCAAAACCCGCCTGCACTGCCTTTACTACATGTCCTATTGTTCGGGCATTATTGTAGCTCGGTATTCCGACAAGAATATCGGTCTTCTTTATGTCATTGAGTTTTTTTTGAATCTCTTCCCTTTGAATTGCACTGTTCATTGTGATAATGAAATTATTTATTATCCTCTTCCACGGCATCTTTTATCCCTTTTAAGATGTCAGGGATTGCTGATGTTGCCCTATCCCAACTTGTAATCAATGGCGCCCCTATTGGATTTCCCATTATTGTCTCCGCTGCCTTTTTTATTCCTTTTGTAAAGGTCTCAACTGCAAGGCTTTCCTCATGCCTGTCAAAAAAAAGGCTGTTTATCGCTGCATCGTCTTCATATCTTTTAAGCATATCTTCAGCGGTTCTTACATAGGTTGCAACCAGTGTCTTGAATAGTCCTTCTGAAAATACAATTCCCTCCGATGCAAGTGTCCTGAAAATAGATTTACATATATCCACCGCCATCTTATGAAGACCTTTTGTTTCATCCTCCGGAGATAATGCCTGATGTTTGTGTTCATAATTTTCGGCTATGTCAACCTGACAGACCCTTCTTAAAGAGGTATTTCTGTAAACCTCTGCAAGAACCCCGACCTCAAGTCCCCAGTCTCCGGGAATTCTGTTAACCCTTGCCATATCAACATCCATGCAAAATTCTCCAGCAAGGGCGTATCTGAAGCTGTCAAAAAATACCAGAAGTGGGTGATAACCGATAATTTTCTGGAGCGACCTTATAAGCGGAGCAACAAGGAGTCTTGTCACTCTCCCATGAAGCCTGTCAGATACACGACTATAAAAACCCTTGCAAAAATCATAGTCAAGGTTCGGATTTACAACCGGATAACAGAGTCTTGCAAGCATATCCCTTTTATATGTGAGAATATCACAATCGTGAAGGGCTATGGCATGAAATTCCTGCTGTGAAAGGACATAGCCATAAGCCAGCCATGCAGACTTTCCTTTGCCCTGCTCTCCCGTTGGCAGTTCGGAAGATGCAACAGTCCTGTATATATCAGTTATCCTTGCCCCGCTGTTCCAAATAATCCTTGTTTTTTGCGGGAGCACAGAAAAAAACTCTTTTGCATATTTAAATTCCTCTTCTGTTGCAGGACCCAGAGCAACAACAATCTCTTTGATATATTTAACTGTTTTTAATTCTCTTACAATACCTTTAAGCGCTTCTCCTTCAAGCTCGCTGTAAAGGGACGGAAGCACCAGGGCAATCGGCCTTTCTTGTGAATACCATGTCAATTCTGCTTCAATCTTTTCAAGGTTAAGTTTTCCAAGCCTGTGAAATGTTGCTACTACGCCTGTCTGATAAAAGTCCGACATCTTACACCTCCGTTGAATCTCTGCTAAAGCGGGTTAAAGGCGGAAGACTTGCAAAGATTGCCTATCCTGCAAAGGTAATCTCATTGATATTTTCTGACGTAATCGGAGACAGGCTGGATGTCATTGCATCTGGACCAACAGCTCCGGATGAAACAACTTATAATGGTGCATTACAGGTATTAAAAAAATATGACCTGATGGATAAAGCCCCTCACCCTATAATTGATATTTTGAATAAAGGGATAAGCGGAATTATTCCGGAAACACCAAAACAGGGCAATTCCATATTTGAAAAAGTTAAAAACATAATTATAGGAAACAACAGAATAGCCCTTAATGCCGCAAAACATAAGGCAGAGGAATTAGGCTTGAATACAGAAATACTTTCCTCCGAATTAACAGGTGAGGCGAGGGAGGTCGGCAGATGGCTTGCAATAAAAACCCGTGATGCGTTAAGCGTAAGGCGTGATGAGAAGATTTGTCTGATAAGCGGCGGTGAGACGTTAAAGGCGCTGGCGCTGGAGGCAGGAACATGGAACTGGCGCTCGCATTTGCAATGGGAATAGAAGGGATTGAGGGCGTTACACTTCTCAGCGCAGGCACAGATGGAACGGATGGTCCGACAGATGCAGCAGGAGCAATTATTGATGGGCAGACAGTCGCAAGGGCAAAGGCTATCGGTCTTGACTCAGGAACATATCTGGAGAATAATGATTCCTATGGTTTCTTTAAACAGCTTAATGAACTTTTCATAACAGGCCCGACAGGGACAAATGTAATGGATATTCAGATAGTGGTAATTGGATGAAAAAGCCTATCATATTCACAGACCTGGATGGAACGCTTTTGGATTATTCAAACTATTCTTTTGAAAAGGCGCTGCCTGCTCTTCAATTGCTAAAAGACAGGGACGTCCCTCTTGTCATCTGTTCAAGCAAAACCAAAAAAGAGATAGAGTATTACAGGAAGAAACTTGATAATCACCATCCTTTTGTATCAGAAAATGGCGGAGGAATATTTATTCCTAAAAACTATTCAAAATTCAAAATTCAAAATTTCAGATTGAAAAAACAACGCACTATTATGTTATCAGGCTTGGCGTAAGCTATGCAGATTTAAGAAAAACAATTATTGAATTGCGCAAAGAGGGTTTTTCGGTTAAGGGTTTCGGAGATATGACCGCACATGAGCTTGCAGAGAATGCTCACATGACAATAGAAGAGGCAGAAATGGCAAAGAAAAGGGATTTTGACGAGCCGTTTATTTACAGCGGACCTTCCCACAAACTGCCGCAGCTTTTGAAGGCCATCAAGAAAAAGGGGTTCAAGTTTACGCAGGGCAGATTCTTTCACATCCTCGGCAGCAGCAATAAGGGCATTGCTGTTTCCATACTGATAAATTTATATAAAAATAAATACAAAAAAATTGAGACCATAGCCCTCGGCGACAGCCCTAATGACATTCCCATGCTTGTAAGGGTTGATTATCCTGTTATCGTTCAAAAACATGACGGCAGCTATGACAGTAAAATTAAAATTCCGTGCAGCATTAAGGCAAATGGAATCGGGCCTGAGGGTTGGAATAAGGCTGTTTTAAATAAAATTCTCTAAATCTTCAGCGCATAATACCTCAGCCGGGCATAGACCGTTGAAATAACATCAGGCGTCCCATTTAATATAGTTTCTTATTACAAATGGGGTAAGCATTGTGGTTAGCAAAGACATTGCCACTATTGAAACATAGACGTCCTGCTTGATTATATTAGAGGTCAGCCCTATTAAGGCCGCTATCATCGCAACTTCGCCGCGTGGAGACATCCCGAATCCAATAACTAACGATTCGGTTTTATTGAATCCTGCCAGCCTTGATGCAATGCCGCAGCCGGCAACCTTACTGAACACAGCAACCAGAAGTAATATTATAAAAAACGGCAATATACCGGGGCTTAACTCTCTAAGATTTGCAAGAATCCCGAGACTGATGAAGAATATTGCGCCGAAGATTACATGCAAATACTCGGCCCCGTCTTTCAGGTCTTTGCTGTTTTTAAATCTTATGCCTTCCAGCGCCGCCCCTGCCAGAAATGCTCCAACGATTGCCGACAAACCGAGTAATTCTGCAGCAGAGGAGTAGAAGAAACAGAGCATTATTGCAGTAATAAATAAAAGGTGCGGATGCTTTTTTGCAAACCCCGCTTCATCCAATCTCAAAAATATTCTCTTTATATAAGGGGCGGCGAATATGCAGGCGGATAAAAAGACTATGGACTCTATTGCTATTATTAATATCCCTAAGACTGCTATATTCTCTGCCCGCGTGCTCTGGATTGTAATTGACAGCGCTAATAAGCCAAGCACATCGTCTATAACCGCCGCGCCGATTATTGCCTTTGCCGCAGGGGTATTCAGTTTTTTCATTTCCTGCAGCACGCTTGCCGTAATAGCAATACTTGTCGCGGTCAAGGCTACGCCTATAAACATTGATTCATTAAAATTATAGCCGAATAAATTCCCCAGGAAATAACCTGCCGCCCACGGCACGACGACTCCGATTAATGCTATAAACATATATTTTATCTGATAGACGTCTTTAATCCTGAATTCAAGGCCTATTGCAAATAAAAGCATTATTGCCCCGAGGTGCGCAAGCATCTTAACGGCGTCGCTGTATTGAACAATAGAAAAAATGCTGGGGCCGATTATTATTCCGATAATAATTATACCGACAACCGCCGACTGGTTAATCCTTGAAGCCAGGAGATAGCCTGCAAGCGCAAACAGCAGGATTACGCTTATCTGTAATTCAACGGCAGCCATACATTATAGTGTAAAATTTCCGTTTTAAATGCAAGGAAAAAATGAAAAGCCCCCCGATATTATCGGGGGGCTTTTCATGAAACACTCTGTATTTAGATTACACCTTAACCACAAGCGCCGGACAGGGGGCATAACCTATAACCTTCTCTGCTACGCTTCCCATGAGAAGTCTTTTTATCCCTGTCCTTCCGTGACTCCCCATGATAATAACGTCTGCTTTTTCTTTTTTGGCGAGGTCTGTTATTACCTCATAAGATTCGCCTTCGCCTGTAAAAGTTGATGTTTTGATATTAAACGCCTCTGCTTTTTTCTTAACATCCGCAACAAATTCCTTTGCCTTTTGGGCCATATCGTCAACAACCTGCGGAGCCTCGGCATAGAATTCTGAGGGCACATCAATAACAGAAACAGCCAGGAGTTCGCCGCCGTATGATTTCGCAAAGTCTATCGCCTTTGCAACCGCCGCCTCGCTGTATTTTGAGCCGTCAGTGGCAACAAGCGCCTTCTTCCATCCAACAGTGGTATCTCTCGGCACAACGAGGACGTCTATGTGGCTGTAACCGATTACTCTTGCAGTAACGCTTCCCACAAAAACCCTTTCAATTCACCTGAGTCCTCTACG
>Ga0100383_1002054_pt1 | contig 12712 bp, 7 predicted proteins | sample CryGeymeta201507_FD_81565 | JGI IMG/M metagenome (GOLD analysis project Ga0100383, IMG submission 81565) | Groundwater microbial communities from Crystal Geyser aquifers in Utah, USA - Crystal Geyser metaG 2015-07 | ecosystem: Environmental > Aquatic > Deep subsurface > Groundwater | place: USA...
ATGGTTTCTATACATGGTCATTGTCCGACTTACCATATATGGTAACTAAGCCACCTTACGACCACGAGAAGTATATGAGCAAACTACCGGAGCGATATTTTTTCTGAGAGTTACGAAAAAAAAAATTCGTTCAGTGAAAATTACCCGATTAGGAAGGTGCTAAAAAAGCACACAAAAACAGTTTTCATTTAGCGTGACTTTTTTAAAATTGCAAATTCGTGTTTTTTGATGTCGACTTTGCAAGAAATGTAGAATAGTGTGACAGAACATTCATTTTTTCTTCTTTTTTCAAAAAAAAAACGATAATGTCCGACATCCCTTTAAACTTTTTTATTGGAACATTGGGCGCCCATGAAAGATAAAAAAAGACTATGCCGACAACGATAAATGGAGGTAATGTGTTAATTTTTTATTGATTATCTAAAAACAGATGAATTGAGGTGTGATGAGGGGAAGAGAAGGCGAAGGATGGAGGGGGAGGGGAAGAAGGGAGTTAGTAAAAACGCCTGAATTCTGAGCCTTTACGGTAATAGTTCTCACCAAACGGTTCGCCGTAGAATTGAAGGGACTCGAGCTCGGTATCAGGAATTGCTTTGTGACTGGCGCGTCCACTAAGCCTCATCTCTGCTTCTTGAACGCGCGGGTCCATCTTGATGTCCACGTAGTCCGGATCAATCATATACTCGCCTATGTGGGAGGGACCTTCTGGCGTCGTCTCGATCCAGACACCATCGCCATCGCCAAGGTCACAGTCTTCTGGCCAGCGGTCCTCATCATCATCATCATCATCATCATCATCATCTTCATCTTCACTCGGCGCATCAATATCAATAGTGTCAGCCTCACTCTCATCATCTTCTTCTTCTTCTTCTTCTTCTTCATCATCAACTTCCATCGTTAAATCAATAAAGACCGGGGGAAGAGGTTTGGTGAGATCGACGCGCCCAACAATCCGATGCACAGTCCGGTGTGGATGGTCGGGTTCAATCTTGGGCGCGCGCAAGGTCTCATATCGCCTAGCAATTTCAGCATCAAAATCAAGGCTGCGGAGAGCCGAAAACGGGGTGGTAGGCATCATGATAGACATTCTTGTGGGGGAAGGGATGGGGGTAGGAGACGGGATGGCGGGTGTGCTCGTAATCACGAGAGAGGAATGAAAGGCCAGACACGGGTCAAGAATATTGAAACACGGGTCAGGCACGTGCATGTGGAAAAGTCGATGGAAAATTCCATTATAGAAAAGTCGATGGAAAATTCTCAGAATCTGGAAATTGTCTTGATACAAATCTAAGTCTTCGCCATATACATAAAGTCGCTTGACACCCTTACCAAAGTTATACTGTTCTTTCTGCTTTCATCATTATTGTCCTCTCTAATTTACCACCGCTCCACACACCCCCGCTTCTACTACATTCTTCAAGAGAAGCGAAGGAAAATAGGCCTAGAATGCAGCAACGTCTCATGTTGCTTCTTTGTATGATTGTATTCGCATCATGTACCGATATCAACAGAAGTAGTGGTGGTGGCACCACAAAGGAAACATGGGTGGCCGTCTCTCGGCACGCTATGAACGAACATCGTGCTGCTTCCTCTTTTTTTGCAGACACTGTTGAGGAGCAGCATGTGCTGCGGCACGAGCGTATTGGTCGCTTCCATCTCTATGTTTTGGCAGGCGTGCACGAGGAACACGCGGCACACCGCTATTTTGCCGAGCACCCGGCGACTCACCTCCTCGTTCGCAACCATGCCATTGAGGGGACCTACTTGCCCCCACTGCATACTGCACAGCAACGACCACGGGCTCGTCATTCACGGTACAACCCATGGCAACACACCGAGCGCACATGGCTGATCGAGGGCGCCGCTTGTCGTACCAACATGGCCGCCGAGGGTCGCCGTGGCTACTCGGCAGGCGGCTTCTCGTGGGGTATCGATGTTCTTGACTGGGGCGGTAGCAACGACGGCAGTGGACAACTCTTCCTCGATGGCGCTCTTTGCACAACGGCCACCGGCAACCAGAGCCACATTTACATACTAGACACGGGTGTTGCTGCGCACGACACGTTCCGTTTTCCAGTACATCAGGACTACAGCTGGTACGCCGGTGCCAGCTCCAGCAGCACGACGGCAAGCAATAGCAATAACACAAGCAATAGCAATAACAATAGCACGAATAGTGGTGGTGATAAGACGGTACAGAATGATCCTATTAGAATGACGACAAACACTAATCCAGATCCAAATCTTGTTATTGATCCCAGCACCGGCCTCTATCGGGCCAATGGCGATTGCCACGGCCACGGCACGCATGTCGCCGGTCTTGCCGCCTCCACCGTTTACGGCGTGGCCACAGATGCCATCGTGCACGCCATCCAGGTGCTGGACTGCGAGGGTCGCGGCTCTTTCGATGCCCTCATCGCCGGCCTGCTCTACGTGCAGGAGTATGGAGAGCGACCGGCCGTGATCAACCTTTCGCTCGGCGTACTGAACGCTTATGTTAGCTCCGTTGCGATGCTCATCGAGGAGCTGACAGGACCTCATCACGGCGTGCCGGTAGTTGCCTCTGTTGGCAACAATGGCGTGGATGCGTGCGAGTTCTTCCCGGCGAATGTTCCCCAGACGGTGGCCGTGGCCGCCTCACGAGAGAGCCAGCAGCTGGCCGTCTTTTCGAACTACGGTACTTGTGTTGACGTGACGGCACCCGGCAATGATATTATCTCCACAGCTCCCAATAATGCGGCGGTCCTTCTTTCCGGTACGAGCATGGCGGCCCCCATAGTGAGCGGGATGCTGGCCCTGCTGCAACAGCGCTTTCCAGAGCATAGTCGAGACGTTACCTGGCTCGTTGGTAGGCTAAAGGAGGAGGCAAGGCCGTTGCTGGCAGCAGAAGGTCTCGGTGTCACACCCAATGTGTTTGCCCAGGTGCACCGTCAGGATTCAGGAGGAGGTCCTCCCGACGAGTGGCACCTACCGCCTCCCTACCAGACACCGCCTTACGTCTATTCGAAGGCAGAGGAGCCAGAATCGGCTGTTCTATTGGGAATGCGTGCACTCCTTGTTATTATTGCCGTTCCCCTCCTCTCCCAGCTATTCATGCCAGCATGAGATGAGAAAAACTAACGTAGTATGCATCTGATATTGGTAGAATAATATTTGTGATGAAAAGAACTCATTCCGAAAAAGATGACGATCGACACCCTCCTCTCAAGACAGAACTGGTCCCCACCGTCATCAATGTGCGCGTGCAAGAACTGAGAAAGTACCATGGTTGCGACTCGTTGGCAGAATGGCGCGCCCAAGACGAGGTAAGGCACTTGTATGTGGGCAGGAAAAATTTTCGAGTCGAGGGCACTTTTACCTCCAAATGGCACAATCCTTTCAAGGTGCTCGAGGGTGACCCCAGAGTAGATACGATCGATAAGGTGGCTGAGAGATTCAGGAAACACGTCTTGTCCAGTCCGAAGTTGCTGGCCTCCCTGCCCGAACTCAGCGGCAAAGTCCTCGGCTGCTGGTGTCACCCGAATCCGTGCCATGCACACATTCTCCGCGACCTCTGGCTTGAACATGTCGCTGTAACGCAAGAGCAGCAATCCGAAGAAAAAACAAGCAACACAATTGGTAATAATAATACTGGAGAAATAAAAAAATAAGAAAGACAATAAGAATCCGTTCCTCCTCCCCCCCCCCACCCTCCCTATTCGTTTGATCCTTGTCTATCTGGCTGACTTGCCGACTGACGTTGTAAAAAAACAAAAAAATCAATTTGGTTCAATCGCTCCGTGTGTATGGGTGCTATGCTATTTATCTATTTTTTGGCCTTTTTAGTCATGGATGATCCATCATTGCCGCTTTTGCTTTTACTGTTCCCACTATTGCTCTCCCGAGCACGTTTTTTAGTTCCTCCAGTCGTAGAAGCACTCGTGTTTGTCTTGCTTTTGTTTTTACTTGAAGCGGGTCCTGCTTGCCCTTGTTGAGGCGTCATCGACGCAACGGTGGCCTCGGCACGCATTTTCTTCAACTCAAGCGCCAATGGTTCCTTGTAGAGCATCTGGAGCGCCTTCTTGTAGTCTTCTGTAGGTGCACGGTCCTCCATGCCAATTACGTCGAGGGCGAACTTGCGGAAATCCTCTTCGCTAAACAGACCATGCTGGTAGTAGACGACCATCTCGTCGAAAGAGAGCAGTGGCGTGCGTGGAAAAAAGACATGAATATCAAGCCGATGATTCAACTCGAGCTGTTCACGCTCATTCGGCCACCGCCCGTGCACCGAGGCAAAGAGTGAGGCGCTTTCGCTCTGGGCATGCTGCAGTGTGGCCCCATAGGCGAGCATAAAAATACGCCGGATTTGTTTGGTGAAAAAATTCGAACGTGCGCGTTGACGTGTAATGACGTATTGGAACATGCCACTCTTCTCGGGCATGCGCTGTGGCCCTCCTCCGCCACCACTGCTACTGCTTTGCGGCCTGCTATTGGCCTGTGCCCCGCCGGGACCCGCACCTCCGCCGCCGCCCTTGCCACCCATGCCCATCACAATCTCGAGCGGATAGTCGACGAGCATGCCAATCATCTGATCGAACCGGTTCTGAACGGACATCAGGTGACCCATATCGGGCTGTGCCGGCGCATGCGTCACCATTCGTTCGTAGGGCTCGAGGATGTGTGTGTTGGGTGGCAGGTCGGGGCGCCCGGGTGGACCACCCCGCAAAAACTCGCCTGGGCTTGCCAGGTGGCCCCGCAGCTGCGGGTGCTCCTTGAGCAGTTCACGTCGGTCCTGCAATTGGGTGCGTAGATTACTGCCACTGCCCATCCCACCATCGACACGATAGGTACCAGCACGCCACGTGGTGAGTTCACCGAGCAGCTCGGGCGGCAAATAATCGGCCTCGGCGGTAAATGCATAGCCGTTGCCACTCTTGGCGTAGCCTCCCGAATGCTGCCGCCTCTCTTCCTGCACGCGACTGAGAGGGGATGGGCCCTGCCTTTGGTGTGGAATCTCGGATGGAAAGGCGACTTGGCCACCACCCATGAGCGGGTTGCCCTCGGCATACTGGCCAGCGGGGCCGGTCGCCTTGGCAATATCGGGTGCCCACTCGACGGTATGCAGCGGGTGGAGCGTGGCATGCTGTGCCTCGAGCATATTGAGACGCATCGTCTGCACGAGAGCATAGTCCTGGGCGAGAGAAGCCAGGTCGCTACGATACTCGCCGCGAATATCAGGTGCAGAGCCCGTCTCGATGATAAAGTGTACCTTCTTGTCGATCATCGAGGCGTGTCCGTGGCTTAGGTTGGCACTCTCGAGCCAACGCCACTGGAACTCCTGCTGTCCATTCTTGACGTATGTCTCGATCTGGCCCGTGCCAAATGCAGGTACGACAGGCACGTAAGTCTCAAAGAGTGTGCCATGCGGACCATCGCGCAGGCTGCGACTCACATCTGCAGCGTGCAGGTACTTTTTCTTCTTTTTGCTAGCGCCGTCATTTCCCTGTCCCTTGACGCTTCCGTCGGTCTTGGCGCCCTTGAGCTTGCGAAAGTACCAGGGGGCGAGGCCGTAAAGACGCAGCCATGTATCGACCTCCCGCAGAAAGGACATCCAGTACTTTTCAATCACATGCTCACGTACCTCCTCCTTGAGTGGCAGGAGACGGCCAGCGATGCGGTTGACTTTTGATGATGAGCCAGGTTCGCCTTCTGAAGTGGCATTGCTACTGCTCTTATTGGATTTAGAATACGTACCCTTGGCCTTATTTGCTCCTCCCCCTCCTTTTCCTGGAGCTGACGGTTCGCTCGATTTGAACCCAAATGCGACCTGGAACGGGGTGGAAAAGAGGAGATCCTGTGATTCGCGGAGTGCGGCGCGCAATACGGACAGCTCACGACTCATCTTCCAGAGGAGTTCGGTAAGACGTGGGTTGAGTGGCGTGGCTTTATCCTCGCTTTTATTACCATTACGCCGCCAGCCATGATTCTCTCCGCCCGTCCACGAACGGTAGGGGTCACCGCCGATGGCACCGCGACCTGTTCGGATCACGTGCTGGCCCTGATCCATTTTTTTATTGGGTCGGATGTGTATGTGTGTACTGTGGTGTGGTGGCGGTGGTGTACAATACGATGACAAAATGGTAATGATCTTAAATGAATAAAATGGAGGCTTAATTAGAGGACGTATTCTCGTATTCGTGACATTCGAAAAAGGACGTGTGTATTCACGAGAAAAAAAGGAACCACATCATCATCAAAAACAATTATTATTAAATGGGCTACGATTCATTGCGTTACTTTGGTGTATCGCATCACTGGGCCATAGCTTATGAGGGCATTCGTGTCTCCTTAATGCTGGCCCTCATTTACTCTGTTTGGCAGGCAAAACATGCAAAGGCTGCCCCGCTTGGTATGCATCAGGAATTCGTGCACTGTATCGAGCGCGGCGCCTGCCGCTTCGAGCTCGTGTGTCCCTTCCGACTTGACGCCGATCCTAGCCGCTGCTTCATGGAAACGTGCCACCCACTCGAGGGCCACCTGCTCGCCGTGCACAATGCGCTCGAGTATAGCGTTAATCTCACCTGGCACGTCGTTGGTAATGCCACTCATGGTGGCAATGTCGAGATTAGCGGACAAACAACACGCTATCTTGACACACATCTGGCCATTGGTGAAACGCATAGTGTGTCTTTGGCCGTTGATGGACAGGATGTGTCCATCGTGCTGCTCCCGGCAACTGATAATAGCAGCAGTAGTAGCACTGGTACCTCCACTGGCCTTGAATGCACGCCCGACGAGACATGTGATTATTTGTTGCGTGCCTGCTACGGCGTACAAGAGGGAGAGGATGAGGCGTCGCGCTGTATCGACTATGCACGCCATTGTCACGGATTTGCCAAGGTGGACGAGGAAAGACGTCAGGCATGCATCCCCTCGTGTCTTGACACGTACTATGGACACTTTTTTCAGGGCAAGATTGGTGGTAAGAGTGTCTTTGAGGCATACGATTCGGATCTGTTGGTGGCTATTCTGCTCGAACTCAAGGCACGCGGTGTGGACCTCTCTGAAGCACCCAAAGACGCCGAGCTTGGTGCGGAGGGCTTTGTGGACGGTACACTGAGCGGCGCTGGCTTTGATCTCTGCACGCTCACACAATGCCATGGAGGCGGTCCGGGCGGCCACGACTGTCCCTCGGCACAAGAGGTATGTCAGGACTTTACAAGCAGCCTCGTCATTATTAGTATTATTTTCATTGTACTTCTTGCCGCCTTTGCATGGTTTATCGTGCGTCGCTGCCGGGCCAGCTACCGTCACGGCAACACTTTCGCACCCCTTTAGAATACAAACTATACACACATACAGCCCCCCCCTGCCCCGACAATCAAGACAGCACGGATGATTCTCAAAAAACCATTCTAACCGTTAATTTCCACCACCCTCCCCCCCCCCAGCGTTTTTTCTACAGACCTGCGGGCATGCCGATTGGCTCGAATGCCAATCAAAGTTTTTGTCTATAAATAGTTTATAAAAAAAATTCAGTTCTCACCGTTATATAGAGGTGTTACGTCCTGCTGCGTGTCAGTTTTCTCGCTTGGCACACACATCGCACCCACACCATCACCACCACTTTTGCTCTATCTACGAACTTCCCCGCCCCCCAGCCCAAAAAACAATGTCATTCTCCTCCTCCTCATCATCTGCCTTTATCGGACGTCCTTGCAGGGCGTCACTGCACCGTTTGCCGCGATGTGCCCATTGTGGCCGTGGACAATCCGCGGTACAGGTTTGTGCTGGTTGTCATATAATGGCCTACTGCTCGGAGTCCTGTGCAAAACGCGGCTGGCACGACGACGGACATGATGCTGTGTGCAGTTCAACGTGCAACACGGCGATTATTGGTGATACCATGGCATCCACGTGCCGAACTGAAAGAAGCGACGAAGAGCTGGCCAATGCGGCCAATGCCCTGACGATTCAGGTCATCCTCTCACGTGGCCGAGGTACGTGGACCATGAATGACGTTCTTGGTGTGATGGATCCGAACCGTGTCATTCGCATCTACGACTACTTCATGAGTCCTGCACGTCAGGACGATGTGGTTGCGGGACGTCTGGATCCGACCGTGCTTGCTAATGCCCGTAACCTCCTTCAGAACGAGATGTTGCAGGACCTTCCATCGCGGCAGGAACTGCTTACCGAATCGCCACAGCTTGCTGGAGTCTCTTTCTATCTTGCCAAACAAAAGCAGGCGATTGAGGCCGGTCGTGTGGCTGACATCGATCTCCTCAATCCAATACGGCCGCAGGACAGCATGCCCATGCTCACATGGATGACGTCGCCCAGCACATTGACCGTGCGCACCTTTCTGGAGCTCTACCGCTATATCACACGTTTGCAGCCTGATAACGCGGCTGCCGTACGTTCTGTGTTGCGTCTGTTTGTCGAAACAGAACTTGTTGGAGAGACACAGGGCTACGAGAAGCGGTCTGTCAAGCACCTTCTTGGAAAGATGACGGACGCAGAGCGCGAGTACGAGAACCTGCAGTTTCTGGAACTGATCACGACACCGGGCAGGGAGCGTCTCATACGTGAGCTGTTCAACCGTGGAATGAGCGCCGTTAATCGCCGTATGCTGCTCAAGGCGTGCCAGCGACAGCACCGGCGTGAAAAGAGTGCCCAATACGCCGTGTCGGAGAAGAAATGGGTCATTAACTTTCGCAAGGACATGCGGGTTTTCGCGGAACCGCTAAAAAGCAGCATTGGACACGAAGTACTACGTCTGCTGACAAAAAGCAATCAGCTTCCGATTGAACAGTCGGTGCTCTGGTTTTACCAACGGAGCGACTTTGACCGCTTCGAGTTGAGCACTGCCGTCCATACATTGCACATGCTGCTCGTCTACATCTACCTGATGCAGAACAAGCCGTATTTTCTGGTTGCATTGGCCGAGTTTTTGAATGACCCTGATGATTTGAGGGCAAGTCAAAAGTACATACAGGATGCCGAGGTGCGCAGAAGGACTCTTTTCGAGCTCTTCTTGAAAGAGAGACGCTCTCTAAGAGAAAATCTCATCATATTATTTGAGAACAGACGACAAGCCATCAAATACAAGAAGAACGTCGGCTTTCTCATCGACACCGTCGCCGTGGCCGCGATGCTTGATCCAAGGACCCTCAATACCCTGCGCAACACGGTGCGAGATTTTGATACGGTCCGCTACCGGCAGATCCCGTATTGGCACTATGCCAACTTTTGCAGGCTTGTGGCCATGCACTACGCCCACTGGCATCCCGATATGCTTGCCGGTGATCTGGCGGCCCTGGTGTGGCAGCTGTTCGTTGGTAGCAAACGCACCAAAGAGGTCCTCGACCCCCCCAGTGTGATTGGCGACATTCCAGACGACGACTTGAAATTGCAGACGCTGCCCAACAAGGAGCTTGCAAACGACCTCTACATGGCGTTACACGCTGATCTCACTGCATTAAACGAGGCTGTCCTGCGGGAGAGCAGAGGCGCGGAATTTGCGGACTACAGGAGTGTTCTGGACACGATCCGGAGACGATTGATCATATTCGTGGAGGCCAACGCAAAAAGCTTCAAGTGGGGCCAGAAGGCTCTCGTGAAAGCCATCAATACGGCCACGACCGATGCGTTCTTCGATCCTCTGTTTGAGTCGAATAATTCCAGAGAGATTGACGATAACAGACCCATCATTGCTCTAGATGATTACTTTGAGATTGCCGCCATCCCCAAGCGATTAAGAAAGCAATAAGACTCGGAGACATCGGGGGGGGGGTTATTATTATAGAATGTGGGAGAAGATAGTTTTTTTTGTGAATCCTGTGTAATATTAAGTAAAAAGTGACGTAAAAGCCAAAATCGTGTAGAAAGGATGTAAAAAACCAAGCTGTTCATGAGTATAAAACAAATACCATTGGTGCTGGAGCAGATATTACGGGTGTGTTTTTTGTGTGCACGTATATTATATTATTCTCCACTGCATCCCCACCCCTACTGCACACTGCATGCGTTTTCAATGTCTTGGCTGTCGACAGAGTGCGGCATGGGAGGCAGGTGCCTCGCGTATTTGCCAGCGTTGCCACACGGCTTGGTACTGTAGCGACTCCTGCGCGCGCACAGACTGGGGCCGAGAGAGGGCCAATGGCGGAAGCGGGCACCACCATTGGTGTGCGGTCGTTGCCAAACCTGTTTTCCGCCTGCGTTACCACGACGACGACAAAGAAGATCCAAAGGAGGAGGAGGATGAAAAAAAGAAGGAAGAGAATGACAAAGAAGAGGAGGAAATTACCGCGATACATTCGGTGGGTCGCGGTATCGACCGACTTTGCATTGGTCAACAATCTGGTGATGGCGATGAGGGTGAGGGTGAGGGTGGTGGTAATGATGGTGGCGATGGTGATGGCGAAAGTGAAGATAAGAGCAAAGCAAAGACAAAGACATCTTCTTCAGGAACACGTAAGCGCAAGCGCCCTCCTTCCGAAAGCAAAAGGACAGGGCGTGGCGGCAACGCATGTGTTGCATTTGAGAACTACCTCGAAGGCATGGCCACAGGGTTGATGCCCGACCAGCCGTCTGAAATCAATATCAGCGATACGAAACGTCACGATAAACGCCGAAGAATAGACGTCACACGTGACACAACGACAAATCGTGATGCAATAGGCGTGGTCTCGCTCCTTCAAGAAATCAATCATGCGTCCCGGGAGGGCAGTGGCCAGGTCCATTTTGGTGACATGATGATGCGTGTTACGCCGCCAAGCATCATGTTGCAATGGATGCCGCGTGTTGGCGACGAACCAACGAGCAACCTGGGTCTTCAGAGCATGTCGATGGAGCAGGCGTTTTGGTGGCGTTTGAACAACTCTGGTAGCACTCGCCACAATTATCTCGAGAACAGCTTCCTACTCTCGGAGGACATTCGTACGCGCGTTCGACGCATGCCTGATCAGGCCAAACGCATTCTGAACGAACTACCGCTGCGCGCCTTCCTCAAGTTTTATGCGTGGTTGCACGAAGTGGACCGTGAGACGGATGTGCTCGTCAAGGCCAAGGTTTGGAAAGATCACTTCCAATTGCTTATTGAGGAAAACTGGTATCTGCTGCCAGATGCAGGATTTCTCCCCGAAATTGACAGACGCATCTACAGGGCCGATGCCGCTGAAGATGAGGATAGTGTGAAGCGTTTGAACCTCCTCATCGAACTCAATCGTGCCATCCATAATGTTGCTCTACGTGACATTAGCCTGACAGTTGCGGCACGCGATCCCTCGGAACGTCACATGTTGCCAGCACGTCCTGCTGAGGCGCGCGGCTCTCTCGATAACTGGCTGCCGGCCGTTGTGCCGAGCGCCAGCAAGAGACCATCTGCAAGCGACCTGGCACAGATCGGCATCACCACGTCGGACCAACTCTATCAGATTTACGTGGCGCGTTTTCGCATGCTCCAGATGCTGGCCCTTTACGTGCACCTTTTCCATCAGGAGCGCACCGGCACAACGTTCCTCAACATCCTGCGCAGCATGACAACCCATGGTGCTAACCAGAAGATGCTCCAGTTCTTGGCACGCTTCATGCACCCACGTGTCATGTACGACTGGTTGACACAGCACACCAACGTAACGCTCTATTTAAAGGACAAGAAGGAGGCCGCGAGGCTCTGGGTTGGCCTTGCGCCTTCTTACTACGCACGCGGACCAGCGGCCAAAAGCTTCCAGTTGAGCATCGATGAAGTTACGGAGCGCACCGTCGGATTCTTGCCTATATTCTTGGCCAACGTGTATACCCCGAGCGCATTTGACCTGCGTGCACTGCCCCCCTACACAAAGACAAAAGGGCTCTTTCCCAGCGAAGCCGTCGACCGACAACTCAAGGAGATCCAGCGCCAGGAAAACGATCTCGAAACAGCACGGAAGAAATACATGGTGATGAAAAAGAAAAAGAATGTCACCGATTCGGATTTAGGCAGCGAGTGCGAACGTCTCCTAGACCGTTATAAGGAACAACATAAGGATCACGCCTTGTTGCGGCGCTTCCGTCTCACATGGCTCGCCGCGTTTGTGCGAACCCTCAACTATTTCCTAGTGCAACAACAACAAGAACGACCACTGCAGCCGAGTGTTGGAAATAATGTTGAGGGTGCAGAAAATGCCGATCCGACCACCTTTTGGTGCATCTTTTATGAGCATCATAGAAGGATTGCGGCTGAACATGCATTGGTGGCTGGCGAACGTATCCCACTGCCTGCCCGCGTGCCCATCGCAGGAGCTGGTGGCATTAATCGCACGGCCATCAAGAAACAATTCGAGGAGCAACTACGCAAAGAGGTTGATGGAGATGATGTCCCATGCGTCGACTCGGATGGTAACCCCATTGCTACGGAAACGGCACGTCGCGTACAGGAAGCCCTCGCTGGAAGTGATGAAGGCAGCAGTGATGTTGGCGGTGCTGGTGGTGGTGAATTTTCTGAAGACATGATGCTCGTGGATGATGTGGAAGATGCAGAAGCAGAGGCTGAGATTGACGAGGACCAGGCCGAAGCATACGAGGATGTTGAGATGGGAGACGGCGATGATATTGCTATATCCCCTTCTCCCTCTCCCTCTCCCTTTCCCTCTCCCTCGCTGTCTACCCTTCCCCCTCCATCGTCATTCCCATCTCCATCTCCATCTCCATCTCCATCTCCATCTCCATCTCCATCTCCATCTCCATCTCC
>Ga0100383_1002058_pt1 | contig 12680 bp, 10 predicted proteins | sample CryGeymeta201507_FD_81565 | JGI IMG/M metagenome (GOLD analysis project Ga0100383, IMG submission 81565) | Groundwater microbial communities from Crystal Geyser aquifers in Utah, USA - Crystal Geyser metaG 2015-07 | ecosystem: Environmental > Aquatic > Deep subsurface > Groundwater | place: USA...
ATTAATACAATCAGAAGTGGTAAAACTAAAATTGATAACACATCCATCTTAATTGCCCTCCGTTGTTAACACTGAACTATTCTTTTCCGGATCTCGTTTTGCAAACCATTTTGCTGCGAAAATTCCAATTGATAATGAAATCACCGTTGCTAAAAAGATGCTAAAAATCATTTCTCCAACGCCAATTCCCATCAAGGCGACTAAAGTAACTGGTGGAACCAATTGAACACTTGCTGTATTCATGGTTAAAAACATACACATCGCATCGGTTGCGGTATCTTTTTTCGGATTTATTTTTTGCATTTCTTCCATCGCTTTAATGCCTAATGGAGTTGCTGCATTTCCCAATCCCAACATATTCGCCGCTAAGTTTAAACTGATTGCTCCCATTGCAGGGTGACCTTTGGGAATATTGGGAAATAAAAATCGCATAACAGGTTGAACAATTTTAACAACAATAAAAATCAGACCGCTTTTATCAGCAATTTGCATGAGTCCCAACCACAAAGCCATTGTCCCTATTAAACCAATTGCTAAACGAACAGAGAATTCAGCCATATCGAAAGCTGCTTTTGCAATCGCTTTCATTTTCACCAATTTCACTTCCGGAAGAATAACAATTGCAGCGCCACTCATTTCATCCCAACGTGTAATTTCAGCTCGTAAAGGTTCAGAATCTGATTTTTTCGATAATTCATGAACCGTTTTCCAATGTACAGGCAAAGCATCAAACGAACTTAATGTAAGTTCTTGATGAGATTTTTTAAACAAAACTACCATTGAATCGGTTTCGGAAAGTTTTAACCAAACCTTTTGTTGATTTCCCGAAGCATCCGATTCAATTTTTCTAAGGGAAACACTCCACTCTTTTCCGTTTTGATACGTGTTTTGCACATAATCTAAAGTGTCTTGAGTGATAGCAAAGAACAAACTTAATCCAATTAAGCCTGCCCAAATGTAATTTAACATAGTACTTGATTATTATAGAGTTTTAACCAAAAAGCGTTGTCTAAAATAGGCAAACTTTAAAAAAATCAACGATTAATTATCCTACAAATGGAATGGCTTCTTTTCTTAACCAACCCGTTAAACTAAATCGCTATCTGTTTGCCGGAAGTACTTCATGGTATAAACTTCCACTTAAAAAACAGACAAATTTCCCGAATTCGGGTTGAATATCAATGAAATCAGTTTCATCGGTTCCATTTTTGTAAATCCGCAATTGTCCACCCTCTTCAGGTTTCCAATTTTTATTTAAATACAATAAACAGGAAACAAAACGATGTGGTGTTTTAGTAAATTGATCTAAGTGCTTTTTGTAAAAGGTCCCTTCAGGATAGACAGCATAATGTGCTTCAAAGTCTTGTAAGCCAAAAAAGAAAGTTCGGTTTACTTGAACTTTTAATTCATCAATGAACTTCCAATAGTCGTTTTGCGTTTCACTTAAGTCATTTGGATCTAGCCAGTGAATCTTATCACTTCGTATTTCTGTTCTCTTTTGTTCATCATCTCCTCGACTAATACGCGCGGTTCTAAAATCTCCGGATTCCCAAAGATTTAAGCCTTCTTCAAAAAGCGTTTGAATAATGGTTTCTGGAAAAAGTGAAGTTTGAATGGAATAGTTTTTCTCTATTAAATCGTCGATTATTGAATCAATGATTGACATATTTATTGGGTCTAATTCGCAAATAGTACCGAGATTTTTACTCAAGAAAAATAGACCCCCAAATTAATTTTATGCCTAAACTAAGCTTTTGATTTTTTCATTCTTAAAAATAAGAAATTGAGTTTTGAGTGTTTTTAAAAACCTAAAAATGAACCTATCATCCTCAATTAATTAAATCCTAAATTGACAAGTAAGATTTATTTTCGTGTTGCATGATTTCATATCTAATCTTTTGGTTCTTTTGGTAAAGTGAAAACAAAATATTCTCCAAACTCTAACTTTTAGCTTATGGACTTGATTTCGGGATAAGAAAAGTGGCAATATTTTTAGCATCCAATAAGAAAAAACTAGTAAAAATTTCATTTGGCTTCGCTTGCCTTCGGTTTCTCTGCCACTCTCAAAGTGCTGAGTAGAGAAATAATGGAAGAAACCAAGGTCATCCTGAACTTGATTCAGTATCTCAGTCTAGCACATCGTCTTGCCTTTAGTAAAGCATCTAGTTCTTGCTTCATTAGCCGAAGATTCTGGGTCAAGCCCAGAATGATAAAATCATTCTGTAAGTCTTCCTTAGACAAGTAATTATGCCCTTGTATCAATCGGTAAGCTCTGTGCTTTTTAAGTCTTTACTTTCTAGCAAAAACCTTTCTAAAACGCTTTATTAAACCTCTGGGACAATTGTTATTTATATCCGTTTTCATAGTTCTTTCTTACCCTGAACTCAGCTAATTACGAAATGTTGACTTTTGGGGGCAGCACTCTTTCAAATCATGTTAACTTGCATATTATTTTGCCTAAAACAACTTTAAAAAGTTGCAAAATTATAAAAATCCTAACTTATTTCTCTCGAATCAACCAAAGCCCAAAACACATCAACAGCCCATTAACTAATAAAATCTCAAAACCGAAGGAATATCCCCAAAACCAATTTTGTGAATTTTGACTTAAGACGTACGATAAAACGGGAGCAAGAAGAGCAATAATCGGGACTAAAGGCTCTTTAACTTTTTTGTGTGTAAATAAACCAAATGCAAATAATCCTAAAAGCGGGCCATAAGTATAACCTGCAACAGTAAGTACTGTTTTTATAATACTTTGGTCGTTCATCCAGCGAAATAGGATAATTAGTAAAAACAGGAACATCGTAAACATGAAATGAATCTGAATCCGAATTTTGTCTTGTTTTTCAGCAGGAAATCGCTGTTCAAAATTTAGAATATCATAACAGAATGATGTTGTTAGCGCAGTTAGAGTTGAGTCAGCACTAGAATAAGCGGCGGCTGTAATTCCCAATATGAATAGAATTCCAGCAAATGCTGGGAAATGATTCATAGCTAAAAATGGGAAAACTTCATCTCCTCTTGATGGGAGTTCAATTCCATGCTGCTCTGCAAAAACAAATAACAAGAGTCCAAGACTTAGAAACAAGAAATTTACTATCACTAATATCACAGTAAACCAAGTCATGTTTTTTCTTGCATCAGATAAAGAACGACAGGTAAGATTTTTTTGCATCATATCTTGGTCTAAACCAGTCATAACTATGGTGATAAAGGCGCCAGAAATAATTTGTTTGATGAAAAAGGTGCCTGAGCGCCAATCCGTGTTCATAAAAGTGAATCGAGGTTCATTATAAAAAAAAGTTAAAAGTCCTCCAGCAGAATTAAAATCTAAGTCTGATACTAAATAAACTAGAGTCAAAACCACTGAAAGTAACATAAATGCCGTTTGAAGCGTATCTGTCCAAACAATTGTTTTTATTCCGCCTATTCTAGTATAAAGCCATATTAATAGTACTGTTAGCAATACGGTTATGACAAATGGAATTCCTAAAGCATCAAATAAAATAAATTGTAGAACTCCCGCTGCTAACAATACTCTTATAGAAGAGCCTAAAAGTCGAGAGATTAGAAAAAATACAGCACCCGTTTTATAACTATAGTTTCCAAACCGATTTTCCAGATAAGAATAAATGGAAATCAGGTTTAATTTGTAATATAAGGGAAGCAGAATTGTGGCAATTACGGCATAACCGATTGCATAACCGAATACTACTTGCATGTAATAAAAGTACGATTGATTTACTTCGCCTGGAACAGAAACAAATGTAACGCCAGATAAAGAGGCTCCAATCATTCCAAATGCTACTAAGAACCATGGAGAATTCCTCTCACCCGTAAAAAATGCATCTTTTTGAGTCGAATTTGATGTTTTTTTTGCAATAAAAAACAATAAGCCAAAGTAGCCAAATAGAAATAGTAAAGGGATAATTGGATTCATTCTAAAAGATACAAAGCAGTTATTGCTTTTATCAAAGAAATCAGGATTTTCTTAAATCGGAGAAACGTACGTTTTAAAGAGTAGCTTGGCAATCAGGCTATTCATAATTGATTTTTTTTACTGTGAAATGAAAAACCACAGATTGTTTACAGAACTAAAACATGAGAAATTCAATCAGTTTCAAATCTGTGAATTCTACACCTATCCGTATTTAATACTTTCGAATCCTAATTCTTTCCATTAAACGATTTTAATGAATTATTTACAGACTCATCTTATCTATTTTTCAAAGTAGATTAAAATTTTTCCTACTTTAATCTCATTCTAGATAATAAAGTTTTTTAATAATATGAGTAAGTCAGCTAATTGGACTTCGTTACTTTTGGCTTTTTCTATTGATGGCTATTTGGAGTTTAATTTTTCATCAAATGATCAATTACTCGATTTAGTTACTATTGATACAGATAAAAAACAAAACTTTAGGGAAATCTTTAAAGAACCACTTCTAAGTAGAATCAAAACGGCTTGGAATACCCTTTCTACTACTGAACCAGTTGTTTCGTTTAATTTTAGTTTTGAATCTAAAGACTACAACATCACTCTTCAATATGGCACAATCTCAACAAAAGGTATTTTAGTAACTATTGAATTTAATGCTCAAAGTCACGATAAGCCCTATTCCGCAGAAGAAGTAAACCCTCTTCCAAAATTTGAAGATCCTTTCTTTAATTTTCTTATTAATTCTGTCAATACCAGTTTATTTTTTGTTGAATACACCGAAAATGGATTTATCTATAGAAAAATAAATGCTGCTTATACTGAACAAACTGGAGTTCAAGCACATGAACTCATCGGTAAATCAGCAGTTGATGTTGATCCAAAACTTGGAGTTTTGATTGAAGAACGATTTAAAAAAGTTATTGATTCTAAAGAATCAGTCGATTATCTCATTTCAAGACCATATAAAAAAGAAATTAAATATTGGCAATCGAGGTTAACGCCACTTTTTTGCAAAGATGGAACAAAATTTCTTGTAGGCTCAGCGTTTGAAGTAAGTAAAGAACACAGCTACATGAAAGCTTTAGAAAATGAACAACATTTACTCAGAATGTTGATGGATTACAGTCTTGATGATATATATTTTAAAGATAAAGAAAGTCGTTTCATTCGTGTAAATCGTGCTACTGCTACAAAATTAGGATTAAACTCACCTGATGAAGCCATTGGGAAAACTGATTTTGATTTTTTTGACCCAACAGTTGCAAACCGAACTTTATTAGATGAAAAAGAGAAATTGAACACAGGTAAACCATTAATTTCGAAAGATGAAATGGGGATTTTTTGCCAAGATACATCCCATATCATCTGGGGTTCAACATCTAAATTTCCAATAAAAAATCTGAACGGCGAAATAACAGGAATTATTGGAATCACAAGAGATATTTCAGAGAAAAAAAGATCTGATTTAGCCCTACAAGAAAGTGAACAGAAATTTCGTCTATTAGCAGACAATATTATTGATCTAGTAATCACAACAAAAGCCGATGGGACTATTACTTATGTAAGTCCATCTGTAAGTAAATTATTAGAACGTGAAGTTGAATCCATTCTTAATAAAAACATTTTTACACTCATTCATCCCGAAGATTATCAACGTATTGTTTCGCCAGCCATTGAAAATCTAACGCAATCGAATAAAGTTGAGATGTTCGAATATCGAATTGCACATAAAAACGGGGATTATATTTGGTTTTCAACTCATGCTAAACAATTAAAGAATCAACAATCGGATGAACTTGAAATTCTTTCTGTTTCCCGAGATAGTACGATACAACATGATTTACTCGAAAAATTAAAAGAGACCAACCAACAAAAAGATAAACTATTTTCTGTGCTTTCTCACGATTTACGAAGTCCGATATCAGCCTCAATGAGTTTATCAAACATGTTATTAGAAGATTATGACTCTTATAATCGCGATGAGGTCATTGAGTTTTTAAAAATGATTCAGATTAGTACTGAAAAGCTGCATTTTTTAATGGATGAACTGCTAACTTGGTCTAGAACACAATTAAATAAAGTTAGTGTACATTTTGAACATATAAGCATAACATCGATTGTTGATTCTGTTAGCCATTCCTTAACTGTTCAGTTACAACATAAATCCATTTCTTTACTTTCAAAATTAGAAACTACGAATTCTATTTTCACTGATGCTCAATTAGTGATTTCTATACTTCGAAATCTTATATCAAATTCTATTAAATATTCCTCTAAAAACAGTACAATTGAACTCCATATTAAAGAAAAAAATAATCACTTTCAGTTTGATATTGTTGATTATGGGTTAGGAATGAGAGAATCTCAAGTTCAGCAATTGTTATATTCCAATGCGTTTTAGTCAACTTATGGAACAGCTGGTGAAAAAGGAACAGGGCTAGGGTTTCAGATTTGTAAAGATTTCACCAAACGACTTGGCGGAGAAATCAGGATTATGAGCGAACCCAATAAAGGAACGACCATCTCGATTCTGCTACCTCAACATAGTTGAGTTTCTTTATTGAACTTAGTTCAAAAAGTGGTTTTCGAAAAAATAATCGCTGCATACGTACAAATTAAAAGACGTAAACAATCGAATCGAATTTTTGCGCCAAATCCTAGTATCCCGAACTCAGATTAGTAACTGAGCATGAAGTATGAAAAAAAACTTCGTGGTTCCTTGAGTATCTTTTTTAAATTTTTTTATTATACCCAACTCGATAAGCCCCAAATTTCAAAATAAATCGGTGTTCAAGATATCTTAATCAAAACCTTAATTAAATACATTTCGAATGAATAAAAAAATCAAGGTTATTGAACAAGTGTACTAACAGCTTTAATTCCGAATTTAGGATATTAACTCAAATTCGGACTTCGTCACTATAAAAAAAGGCAGTTGGTTTCGCAAAAAAAACGGTCATCCCGTGCCCTTACACGATTCTAAGAACCAAGAAGTGCTATCTCTGTCCAATATCTTTTTACGCAACAATCATTTTTTTTGAATAGATTGGTTCTTAGGCTGAGATGCTGGGCTGGGCCTAGCACGACCAAATAATAGATATGAACTAAGCTCAATAGGTTGCGAACTAGCTCTTGTTTTCATTAATTATGCTTCATAAAACCGTTAACAAAATCATTCACTTTACAAAAAGTCTAAGTCCGAATTTGAGATATTAAATGGTCATTACTGCTTTTAACTGCAATAATAATTTTCCCAAAATTTGTGATATTCTAGCTTCTGTGAGTCCCAAAACAGCAGCAATTTCTTTAAGAGTTAAATCTTCGAAATAGTACAAAGCTAAAATTAATTGCTCGCGTTCTTTTAATTTTCTTATCTCTTTTTCCAATTTAGAACGCATCGATTGCCGTTCTAATTCAGCATCTGGGCTTTCGGTTTCTGTATCAGCAATAAATTCGGAGTTTTGCATTCCATCGTCTTCGCCATACTTATAATCATTAAGGCTTAGAACTGATCTTTGCTGAACATTCGTAAGAATATCATGGTAATCTTCTAAACTAATTTCCATCTCAACGGCAACTTCCTCATCGTTAGGAACTCGTGCATACCGTTGCATCAACACTTCTATAGTTGTTTGAGCTTTGCCATAAGCAGCGCGTTGCAAACGAGGAACTTGATCTATTTTTCGTAAATAATCGACAATATTTCCACGAATTCTGTAATAAGCAAACGTATTAAACTGAACTCCATTTTCTTTACTATAATGATCTAAAGCCTGAATCAAACCCATCATTCCAGCACTTTCAAGATCTTCAAACTGACTTAATGCGGTATCAGGCTTACTAATTTTACCAACAATTGAACGTACCAAAGGTATAGACTTGGTCATAATGGCATTTTTTAAAGCCATTGTTGGTTCATCACACCAGGCATCAACCAGATTTTGTAAGGTCATTTGCGATATCATGCTCATTTGAATTTACCTTTTTATGTGTCTGAATAGTTTTCAGATTTGGACTTTCTACCGCATAGTATTGTAATAACTAACAAGCTCACATAAAAAATGATTATTAGACCTAAATAGCTTATTGTAGTTCGCATTAAAGCTAATTCCCAGTCAATACCCATCGCCATTAGAATCAAAAAGATAACTAGTGCAATTAATGTAGTAAGCTGTAAAGAAATTTTAAGCATTTGTTACTTTTGGTTTAGTGAATTCAAACATTTTTTTCTTTTGTGATAATCCAATTAAGGCAGAAGCAACAAATTGAATCTCTTTAGAAACATGAGAATCTGGGTTTGCCCGAACAATTGGAAGCTGATCAGATACAGATTTACGAACTAAATCATCCATTGGGACAAATCCTAAATAAGGAAATTCTCGATTCATAAAATGGCGAACTATGGTATTGAACCGTTTTAATACATTTTGAGCGTCTTCTTCGTTTTCAGCGAAATTAACAACGGCAGCAAATGGATAAGTTGGATCAACCTCAAGAACAAATTTACAGAAACGATACACATCTGAAATGGCTGTTGGTTCGCCCACAACGACTAACAAACCCATATCAGCTCTATCTAGCGCCCAAAAACTTAAATCTGAGGCACCGGCTGGAGTATCAATTAAGATAAAATCATTTTCTGTGCGCAATTTGCGGAGAACCTGATCTAACATTGGGTACAAAACGGACCAATCCATTACATCAGCTTCTGGTTCATCAGCGCCAGTAACTAAACTGTATCCGCCATCCGTCTCTAGAATAATTTCGTTTATTTTCGCTTTTCCATTCATCACGTCACGAACCGTTCCAGGAATTGATTCATTTATCAAAGCGGCACAATTTGATAGACCTAAATCGGCATCCACAACAGCAACACGATAGCCCATTTGGACTAAAGTCTCAGCTAGGTTTACTGTGACGATACTTTTACCGACACCGCCTTTTCCACTAGCAATGCCGACAATATAAGATTGATTAAATTTTCTCTTTATCATATATACTTATCCTGCCGATGATAATACTTGTTCAGCAAACCATGTCGGGCTAAATGCCTGAATGGAATCGGGAATTTCTGCACCTTGTGAAACATAACGAACACCTACTCCAAGTGTTTTTAAGAATGGAATTAAGTGTCCCCAACGATTGGTTTCATCAAGATGAGTTATGGCTACATAATCAGGTTGTAGTGGATGATTTGTAGCATACGCTTCTCTGAAATAATAATTTTCCATAGTTGCATTAACTACAAAATGGACTTCAACCGGCATCACAGAAGCTAAAATTTGTCTGATTTTCCAATACTCTCTGAAAGCCGTCTTTTTCTCAAGACTAATACTTGGTGTATCAAATAAGACATGATCATATTCAACTAATTTTGACATCAGTTTTGATACATCAATTCCGTCATTTACCGTGAAATAGGGCAAACCTGCATCTTTAGCAAACAATTCCAAAATGCTGTATTTCATGGTCGAATTACGAGGAATTACTGAAACTAGAGCCACTTTTTTCCCACCAAAAAAAGCCGTATTCGTAGCTAGTTTCATAATTAAAGTAGATTTTCCTGAACCTGATGGACCAACAAATACTAAATTCGGTTGGGCAGCTTGCATATAATCCATCGATATGGATTTTCGAATCATTTTTGCCAATTCGTACATAAATGGTTCACGATCTTCAAACGGATCTAAACCGGTATCCATAATGCGTTTAAACCAACCTGAAATCGTTGTTGCACGTATTCCAGTTTGCAATAATTGTTGAAACGCTGTATGTGAAGCATAATCTAAACTAGCAGAAATCAACGTTTCGCTTAGCATTGATTCTAATTGTTCAAGGCGTCTTTGAATTGCACTTATTTCTCTACTTACCGAAATTTCTTTAACATATCCATTATTCTCTGGAGAAACTTCCGTTTGTAAAACTTCAATTAGCGGCGTTCCTCTGCGAGACATCGGAGCTTTTATATCATCCTGATTGACTATCGTTTCCGTTTTTTTTGGATTTACAGCCGATTTTTTCTTTGTTTCTTCAACAGTAGCCGTTTTTCTCTCCATTGTTGATTTATCACTCTGATTAAATTTTGGGAAGGTAAGATTTAAATCTGCTTTTGTGGTTTTTTTTACAGGTTCATCTTTTATCTCTGCGTAAGACTCAAAATTGTTTAAAGGATTAGAATCCATCGGCTGACTCATTGTCATTACCTCAGATTCAGTCATAGAATTTGCTGAATTCGCTTTTTTTCCACCTATGTCACTTCGTTTATAAAACACATTTCTAAATTCATCTTGTGTTTCACTTTCTTGTACAGGCTGCGTGGATTCTAATTTTTCATCGAGCATAACGGTTACACTTGCGAGTTTTTCACCTTTTTGTGCAACAGATTCTATTAAAATAACCTGCTGTCCAAGTTGTTCTTTAGCGGCCTTTAGTGCTTCTTGTATTGTAGTTCCGAAAAATTTCTTTAAAACCATAGCTGTTTACTTAACGTCCATTTCCAGCCGGAACTTGATTCGCGGTCATTGTAAGTGCCAGTTTTTCAAATGTTTTAATTTGAGTATCCATGGTAATGTCATTATAAGACAACACCGATAATTCGGGCAAAATTGGATTTAAAAACTCATAAACAGTTGGTCTGAGAACTGGAGAAGTAAGCAAAGCTGGTTCAAAACCACTGTTCATCATTTTTTCAAACACCCGTGTAGCTGCAATATACAGTTTTTCAACTGTTTCGGGCGTAAAACCTAAAGTACTTGGGTTTAAATTTCCTTGTTGAGCCTGAGCAATTAGGTGAGATTCCAATTGTGGGTCAAACACGATAACTTGAACTTCCATATTTTGATCACGGAATTGTCTTGTTATCGTTTCCGCGAGACCTGCACGCACATATTCTGCAAGAACATCATTGTTCTGCGTATTTGAACGCTGATCAGCCAAGGTTTCCAAAATCGTTACCATATCACGAATAGGAACTCGTTCACGCAACAATTTTCGTAATACTTTTTGCACATCGCCGACTTTCATTTGATCAGGAATTAACTCTTCAACCAATTGAGCATGTGATTCTTTCACATTATCAATTAATTTTTTCGTCATCTGACGGTCGATGAGTTTGTAAGCATTTTTCTTGAGCAATTCCATTAAATGAGTAGTAATTACCGCACCTGCTTCAATAACTGATAAACCATATTTCTCCGCTTCAACTCGGTGTTTTCCACTTACCCAAACGGCATCTAAGCCAAATGTCGGATCTTTTGTTTTAATACCTTGAATATCGACTTCAAAATCTTGGGGAATCAAGGCTAAGAAATAACCTGGTAATAAATCACCTTTTCCAATTGGAATTCCACGCATTTTGATACTATAATTATTAGCATCTAATTGAACATTATCACGAATACGAATTGGTGGAACAATAATTCCCAATTCAACAGCTAGCTGTTTTCTCAATGATGACATTCTATCTAACAAATCACCGCCTTGTTCAGGATCTACCAAAGAAATTAAGCTATACCCAATTTCAAGTTCTAAGGTATCCACTAATAAATAATCTTCTACCTTATCTTCTGGTTTGGAAGGTAAAACTTGTTGAGAAATGACCAAATCTTTTTCAACTTGAATTTGATTGGATTTCCTAAATGAGATGAAGAGAAACAAAGCTCCTAATCCCCAAAATGGTAAAAGGGGCATTCCTGGTATTAAGCCAAGGAAAAACAAAAATATAGCGCCAATAGCAACAACTTTAGGATTTCCAAATAACTGATCAGCGAAGTCGGAACCCATATCGCCATCAGATGCAGCTCGAGTTACAATTATACCGGCTGCAGTTGAGATAAGAAGCGCTGGAATCTGCGAGACTAAACCATCACCAACTGTTAATAAAACATAGGTTTGTGCAGCCTCACCTAAAGGCATATTCAACTGTACAGAACCAATAATTAAACCACCAATAACATTGATAAACGTAATTAAAAGACCCGCAACAGCATCTCCACGAACGAATTTTGAAGCTCCATCCATAGCTCCATAAAAATCAGATTCTCTTGAAATATCTTCTCGGCGTTTTTTAGCTTCTTGATCGGTAATTAAACCTGCTCCCAAATCGGCATCAATCGCCATTTGCTTTCCTGGCATTGCATCTAAAGTAAATCGGGCTGTTACTTCTGCAATACGTGTAGCACCTTTAGTAATTACAACAAAATTGATAATCACTAAAATGGCAAATACAATAATTCCGACAACAAAATTCCCTTGAACAACATAATTTCCAAACGTATAAATCAACTCACCCGCATAAGCCTCCGTTAATATCGATCGAGTGGTGGCAATATTCATGGCGAGCCGGAAAAGAGTCAACATGAGCAATAGACCAGGGAAAATAGCAAAATCTAAAGGTTTAACTGTATAAAAACCAACAAGTAAAACGATTAGAGAAAGAGCAATAGAAATCGCTAATAAAATATCAATTAAAGCAAAAGGAATAGGCAAAATCATGACTAAAATAATCATGATTACACTAGAGGAGATAAAGATATCGCCTCTTCCTAGAACGGATGAAAGAAAATTTTTCCCTTGTTGTGCTGTATTTGCCATTTATTAAAGCTTAAGCCGCTTTTTGTTTTTTGATTTTGTAAACATAAGCGAGAAGTTCTGCCACTGCTTGATACATTTCAGGCGGTATTGCTTGTCCTTCCTCTGCTGCAGCGTACAAAGCCCGTGCCAGTGGTGGATTCTCAAT
>Ga0100383_1002082_pt1 | contig 12581 bp, 13 predicted proteins | sample CryGeymeta201507_FD_81565 | JGI IMG/M metagenome (GOLD analysis project Ga0100383, IMG submission 81565) | Groundwater microbial communities from Crystal Geyser aquifers in Utah, USA - Crystal Geyser metaG 2015-07 | ecosystem: Environmental > Aquatic > Deep subsurface > Groundwater | place: USA...
AAAATTTACAACTTTTTTGGAATGTCAATACGATTTATTTCAGACAGAAATAAATGTTTACTTGATTGAATATTCGAATTTTAACTCGATAATATTATGATTTTACATAATAAATAAATTGAATGTTTTATAAGTAATTCGGCAAAACAATTATTTGAATCAAATTTTGATTTAAAATTAAGCATCTTTTAAATCAATAAAAAAACAATAAGCTGTTTTGCTAAAGCACAAATAACTTTTTAAAAAATTTGGTATAGTTATATCTTTAAATATCTTTGTTTAAATCATTTTAATTTAAATTATGAAAAAATTATATCCCTATTTTGCAATTCTCTTTCTAATTTTTTCGTCATGTGGTAGTCAATCAGAAGATGTAATTAATGATGTTCCAAATGCAGTTAATGACGCTGCATCTACCAATAAAAACTTTCCCGTAAATATCAAAGTTTTAGCCAACGATACCTTTGGGAATGATGGCCCTAATTCAAAACCAATCTCAACTCCCTCTTCAACCTCTGCCAATGGCGGTTCAGTCGTTATAAATGAAGAAGGAACTATAAACAACCCAATTGACGACACTATAGATTATACACCTAAGGCAAACTTTGAAGGCACAGATACTTTTGAATATACCATTAAAGATAAAAACGGAGACTCCTCAACAGCCATTGTAACCGTTACTGTTTTACCAACAACAGGAGCACCTGAAGGAACTACTTTTGATGATGATAAATTTAAATATACAATCATTAATGTAGCCAATAAGGAAGTATCTGTTCAAAAAATGAATACTGCTGGACCAACTGGAATATTAAACTTACCTCAAACAATCGACAAATTTGATGTTACATACAAAGTAACAAGAATACCTGATGAAGGTTTTGCTTATTGTTATAACATCACAAGTGTTGTTATACCAAGTGGACTAAAAAGCATTGGAAAACTTGCTTTTTACGACGACTACACTATCACAAGTATGAACATCGCTGATTCTGTTACAAATATTGACAACGATGCTTTTGGTAAATGTACAAGTCTAAAAGACTTTAAAATTCCTTCTGGAATTTCCCATTTATCTAACGGTGTTTTTGCAAGTTGTAAAAGTATAGCCTCCATAAATATACCAAATACTATAACTAGTATCGGGAACGCTGTTTTTTATGATTGTAGTAGTTTGAACAATGTTACAATCCCAGACAGTGTAATCAATGAAAATATGGGGTCAGCAGTCTTCGGTTTGTGTGTAAGTTTGACAAACGTAACTTTTCCATCTTCATTTACAAAAATACCAAACGAAACTTTTTATGCTTGCAATAATTTGCAGAGCTATACAATACCAAGTAATATAACCACAATTGGTGCATCCGCTTTTTATGAGTGCTCTGTTTTAAAAGAAATTATTATTCCACCAACTGTAACTAGTATTGGAGCATCTGCCTTTGGTATGTGCGTTAATCTTACCAAAGCTGTTATTCCAAATAATTTTACAAGTTTGCCTGAAAACATGTTTTATGAATGTTCAAAGCTAACCAATATCAACATACCAAGTAATGTTACAACCATAGGAAATGCTATTTTTTATGGATGTGCTAGCCTAGAAAATATAGTTTTGCCGAACAGTTTAACAAGTATAGGAAGCAGTGCTTTTGGAAACTGTGCTAGCTTAAAGAATTTTGCGCTACCAAGTAATTTAACGACAATACCAGAAACTGTTTTTTATAACTGTAGTAGTTTAACTCAAATTAATATTCCAAGTGGGGTTACAACCATTGGAAAAGGAGCTTTTGCGGGTTGTAATAGTATTTCCGAAATTACAATTCCAAGTGGCGTAACTATTATCCCAGATATTGCTTTTTATAATTGCAATAGTTTAACTAAAGTGGTTCTTCCAAATGAAATAAAAGAAATAGGAAAAACTGCTTTTGGTAATTGTTACAGTTATACAAGTTTTGAGTTTCCAAATTCACTTACAAAAATTTCAGAGGAAACATTTTTTCAATGCACAAGTCTTACAGAAGTAAAAATTCCAAATAGCATAACAAGTATTGGAAATAACGCTTTTTACAATTGCAACGGATTGAAAAATGTAACTGTAAACTTGGCTACGCCTTTAACAATAGATGCTACTGTTTTTGAGTATGTAAATTTGAGTGGTGCATCTTTAAAAGTACCTTCTAATTCAGTGTCAACCTATAAAGCTGCCGCAATTTGGAAAAATTTTGGAACAATAAACGCTTTGTAAATTTAAAATATTTTTTGGTTGAAAAAAAGCTAGTTTCGTTGTGAAAGTGGACACAATGTTTTATATAATAATGTAAAAATATTACACAATAAAATAAATATGATGAACGTAAAGAAAAAAAAGGTGAATATTAAATTTTTTGAGTTTTTAAAGTATGTAGAAAACTCGAAAAATTTACTAGTATATGATTTTGATGATATTAGAAAAAGCATTAAAAATCTCTAAAAACATTTTTATCTGCTTTTTTATTTTACTGAACATGTCTGTTTTTTCTCAAAATCGACCCCTTAAATCAACTTCAATAAAAGATTCTATTCAAATTAAAACAGAACAAGATTTATTAAAGAATACAAAAGAATATATAAACAAGAAAGAATATAAGAAGGCAGTATTTTTATTAAAAAAATACTACGATAATTTTTCTCAAAGCTTAAGCGTAAATTGGATTTATGCGCATGCGTTGTCTCTGAACAATGAAAATAAACAAGCTGAGCAGAAATTTTTAAAAGCAATTTCCATTTCTCCTTTGGATAAAAATCTTCAAATGGATTATGCTAGGTTTCTTTATCAAACAGGAAATATAAAAAACCTAGAATCCATTATTGCTAATTTCATGGATGACAATTCTAAAAATGTTGAATTTTTATTGATTCAAGCCAATTTAAGTTTCTGGAAAGGAGATATTAAAAATGCACAGAATAAAATTGACAGAATTCTTGAACTATATCCTAATACAGAGATTACAAAAGATTTATCTGACCAAATAAAAGAGTTGTCTGCTTTGTATATCAAAACAAATTTCGAATATCAAACAGATAGTCAGCCATTGAATTTTTTTGCCTACCATGTGGTTTTAGCAAAATATGAATCAGTATTATTAAATCCTCAATTAGAAATATCTGATTATAGTTTTTCCCCTCAAACAGAGGGAGCTTTGATAGTAAAATTGAGTAACCAATTTCGTTTTGATAGATTAAAACTAACAGCAAATCTAACAGGAGGCCTTTACAAAAATTCCTCTGGTGAAGATGATTGGTTGGCTGGAATAAGTTTCGTTAAAAAATTATCTAAAAAATTATCATTAAATTTAGGATATTCTAAGAATAATTTACTGAGCACCATAGCTAGTACCACTTTTAATCTAACTCAACAAGACCTTTTTGGGAGCATAGATTATCATAATAAATGGATACATTTTCAAGGTGGATACAATCATAAATTTTTTAAAGACGACAATACAATAAAATCAATTTACTCATGGATTTTATCTCAGCCCATAAAAATTCAAAATTTCAAATTTCAATTTGGATATAGCTATAATTATACTGACTCGAAAGATGTTTTATTTATTTTCGACAATCAGGGTTTGGGTGTTTATGATCCTTATTTTACTCCTAAGGAACAAAAAATTCACTCTGGTTTATTTATCATAAATTATAATCCATCAAAAAGAATATTGCTTGAAGCCAAAGTGAATTATGGTTTTAATGCAACTTTGAGAAATCCATATCCAATTCAAGTGACTGCTACTGAATTTGAAATTGGCGGATTTTATGATGAAACTTTCACCCCAGTAGAACTTACAGGTGTTATTAACTATAGTTTTTCAAAACGTTTTAACGCAAAAGTTACTTATATAGACCAAGAAACATTTTTCTACAGAAGAAAAAATATTAACCTAGGATTAAATTTTATATTTTAATGAATTCAAAATTACGAGAAGATTTATGGGAGTTTAAAGAAGCTAAAAAAGTAACCAGCTTAGACAAAGCCATCTTTTTAGGATTAACAATTGCTGGATTAATCAGTATTTTCAATTTACTAGAATGGTGGTTTAGAAAAGAACACATCGAAAACTTTTTTTTTTTCATTATTTTAAGCCTACTTTTTGTTTACGGGAATATTAGAATTGCTTTAATATGGATTAATTATTTACGTATTCAAAAACCTAAAGAGGTACCTATCCCTAAAAAAGGCTTAAGCGTTGCTGTTTTTACGACATCGTCTCCAGGAGAGCCATTATCAATGTTTGAAAATACTTTTAAAGCACTAAATAACTTAAACTACCCACACACAACATATTTGCTTGATGATACTAGAGATATCGCTTTCAAAGAATTAGCTGAAGAACATGGTGTTGTGTGGTTAGATTTACCAAATATACCAGGAGCAAAAGCAGGTAAAATCAACGAAGCACTTAAAATCACTAATGAAGACTTTATCTTAGTATTAGATCCTGATCATATTGTTTTTCCAAATTTTTTAGAGCAAACACTTGGATTTTTTGAAGATGAAAAAGTGGGCTTTGTTCAAGTAAGCCAAGGTTATTATAATATGTTCCGATCTTTTACAGCACAAGGAGCAGCTGAACAAACCTATGTTTTTTATGGGCCTACGCAAATGGGATTGTTTGGTTATGGTGGTGCAGTAGCAATTGGCGCTAATTGCACGTTTAGAAGAAAAGCATTGGAAAGTATTGGAGGTCATGCCAAAGGTTTGTCGGAAGATTTAAATACTTCAATAAGAATTCACTCAAAAGGATGGAAGTCTGTATACAATCCTGTAATTGTAAGTCGTGGTTTGGTTCCAGAGGATTTTACGTCGTTTTGTAAACAACAATTAAAATGGGCAAGAGGAGTATTTGAAATGCTATTTGATGAAATGCCAAAAGCTTCAAAAGGGTTGACTTTTTGGCAAAAAGTATCCTATTTATCCATAGGAACTTATTATTTAGTTGGACCAATGACTGCTTTTTTTATTTTCGTACCATTGTTATTTTTTACCACAAAAATAAGTCCTGCAAGTATGGATTTTAGCGAATTCATCATACTTGGAGCGCCTATTGTATTGATTGCAATGTTAATTTATGCACATGCCCAAAATTTTCTATGTGATAAAAAAACAGAAAGAGGTATTCACTGGAGAGGTATGGTATTAAAATATTCTTGTTGGCCAGTATTTACCTATGCTTTTTATTTGTCAATAATTAACAAAAAAGTACCATACATTCCAACCGCAAAAGTAGCCGTAAAAGGTTTTATGAGTCCTTTTGTAAAACCATTAATAGTATACTGTATTTTGTTTATGCTTATGATTTTTGGAATTTATATTGAAAGAAGGTATTATGTTTCTGAGAGTGAATTAATTCTTACTGCCGAAAAGACCTGGGGAATGTTAGGATTTGCAATGATTGCATTTGTACAATTTATAGGAGGTATTGTAGCAGCCTATAAATCTTTATATCTCAAAGCAGAAAATGCTTGGAGTAGAATAGTAATATCTGAGGATAAAAAATTTAAAGTAAAATAGAATATTAAAAAATCGGTTTTAAGTCAAAATCATTTTTAATAATTTATTAAAGTCGTTATAAATCAAACACAATTATGTCAACATTTAAAAAAACATCAAAAAGATTTTTTAATGTACTTCTTGCATTAGTATTAGGTTTTTTTGTAATTTATGGATTATCAACTTTAAGTAAAAGCTCTAAAGGTCCATTAGGTGGATTGCTAGAAAATTTGGGGAATATGGTTAAAGACATTGAGCATGACAATATTTTAGGGAAAAGAGAAAAAAATAGAGGAAAAAAATTAGAATGGTTTAATGACCAAAGAAATAATAAATACTCCCTTTTAAAATCAAAAAATATTCTTTTTGGAGCATCAGATGATAATAATGGATTGTCATATGAAAATCTTATTAATTTAGAGGATTCTCTTGCAATTACGTTTCCAATTATTCAAATTTACACTGCTTGGGGAGAAGGTCAATTATATGAATTTCCTAGAAATAAAATTGATGCAATTGTAAGAATTGGTTCTATTCCAATGATCACTTGGGAACCTTGGTTGGAAAAGTTCACAAAAGAAAATTTCCCTAAAATTAAAGATTTAGAACAAAGAAATAATCATGGTTTGTCTTCTGTTGCAAAAGGCGATTATGATGCTTACTTAAAAGAATGGGCAACTGAAGCCGCTAAAGTAGGATACCCAATTTATTTGAGAGTAGGACACGAAATGAATGACCCTTATAGATATCCTTGGGGACCTCAAAATAATGATCCATCAGAATTTATTGCCGCCTTTAAGCATATTAAAGATGTATTTGAATCTGTTGGGGCAACAAATATTATGTGGGTTTGGAGTCCACATTTATCTTATGGAAAATTTCAAGAATATTACCCAGGAAACGAATATGTAGATATCATTGCGACGGGTGCTTTGAATTATGGTACGAGTGCAAGTTGGAGCGACTGGTGGACTTTTGAAGAAATATTTGGTAATTATTATAATGATCTTGCCTCTTTTTATAAACCAATTATGATTGCTGAATTTGGTTGCTTAAAACCTGGAGGAAGCAGAGCAAAATGGTTTGGAGATGCACTAAAAAACTTTAATACAAAATATCCTTACGTAAATGCTATTTTATTTTTTGATTATTCAAGTGATGGAACAATTACCTATAAAAATGTAAGTTGGAATATAAAAGATGATCCCGAAGTTACTACTGAAATTAAAAATCAATTAAAAAAGTGGCCTGCCTATCTTAAGCAACCCGATATGAAATAGGGTTTTTAAAATATTTGGTATTCAAAAGCTCGTTTTAGCTTGTAAAATATTACTTTGTTTACACCTCTTTTTGAAATGATTCAAAAAAGGGTGTAAGCATGCAAAACACAAAGCGACTGATTGCTTACAATTTTTGTAACTTTGTTTAATAAAATTTGTTTATGAATACGTTTGCATCCGGAAAACTTTCTGAATCTTCATTGCCGTTACAACTTCAAATTTCATTCGAAAAGTTGTATTAGGTGTATGAAAAATATGCGAATGATTCCTACGAAAAGCATCCTTTACACACTTTTGCCAAACAACTAAAAGCAGAAGTCATCAAGCATCCTGAGCTTATTGAAGGTTTTTCGGACGTGACATTGGTAAATAAACTCAAAGAATCTATCAATATATTATTAGATCCTTTGTTTCCTGAAGCATTGCAATTGAACGAAATCAAAGCGGCAAGCATTCCTTTTTCATTTACCACTTTCAAGTTTTCTGATCGTTTTCAAAACATTGTTCTTAATGCTTGAAAAAATTTCGAATTAACGGTTCGAAATTTTGAAAATGATGGCATGTATATCATGGCATATACCTTTATTTTAGTAGCGGTGTATGGATTTAAAATCGATATGAAAAGGCCGTTTTATTTTGATATTCCTGATGAAAATTCAGGAACTATGAAATATTATAGAGCAGCTTTTAATGCTGATTTTTCTGAAATTATTCCCACAGAAATGGCTCCAAAACTCACAGAAGAAGATTTTAAAATTCTTCAAAAAATTATGATTCTATCGATACTTGGAAAGAAAAACTCCCCCCAAACAGTTATATTTTTAAAGGTTTTGGACTCATCAATTTGTTTGATGTAACTGCTGAAGAAAGTATTTCGTCAATCAAAGCCAATTTACCTTCTGGAGGAAATGACTTGATTCCAAAACTTCAAAATAACTTGAGAGACTTTTTTGGAAACAAAGATTTATTGTTGGGATATTCGTTTTACAACAAGACAAAAACAAATCATTGTGAATCTGTTTCCAAAAAATCAAATAGCATTATTTTAAGTGATTCTGAAAATATACAATGTGACACCAACTTTTTTTGTGCCAATGTGATGCATAAATTTTTAATTCGCAAGAGCCTGTTGTGATTTAGGATGTTGAAGAATATGGTCAAAAAATGAATTACAATTTCTTCTACAAAAACTTACAGAAAGCTGGTATTCAAAGCATTATTTTTAACTCCTATCAAAGCTGCAACTGAAGGTGATATTGCATTGTTAGAAATTGCTTCGCCAAGAGCTTATAAATTAAATTCAGTAAATATCAATAAACATAAAGACATTATTCCTGTTTTTGATGCTGCTGTAAAGCGAACTTCTGAAGAACGTCAAAATATTTTAGAAGCTACCATTCAAGAGAATTATACTGCCATTCATCCTGCAGTAAAATGGCGTTTTTATGTAGCTGCAGAAAAATATCAAACCGCTGTTCAATTAGATGAGAACGCAAAATTGGATGAAATCATCTTTAAAGAGGTATATCCATTATATGGGCAAAGTGACATCAATGGTTCTTCAGAGGCTAGAAATTTTGCGATTCAGAAAGATTTAAGTACGCAACTCTCTTTAGCAATTACGGTTTTGAAAGAAGCTTGTAAAGTAGAAAAATTACCCATTTATGAGGAGTTGATGTTTAGAGTCACTGCGTATTTGAAAGAGGTAAAAATGGGATTAAAAGCGGGAGATGAAATCAATATTTTAACCTTTTTAAAGCGGGAAATTTATCCAGTTTTTAATCATATTCAATTGATTAACAATCAGCTGTTTGCAAAAGTTGCTGATTATAAATCACACTTAAATCCGGATTTGGGCGTGGTTTATCAAAAGAGAAAAAACTATGAAGATAGCGTAAATACGCTCAATAATAGATTGGAAAAATCTCTAGATTCAAAACAAAAAGGAGCTCAAAAAATGTATCCTCATTATTTTGAAAGATACAAAACAGATGGCGTTGAATTCAATATGTATATTGGAAAATCAATCAATAAAGACACACATTTTGATGAGATTTATTTGTACAATTTGCGTCTTTGGCAATTGCAAACGATGGTCGAAATGGAAAATATCGCTTTTTAAAAGCGAAAAAATATGGCTTATGATTTACGTGTTGCATCCTTAATTTTGGTTCACAGCAATCCATTATCGATAAAATTTAGAATGGACGAAAAACAGTTTGATGTAGATGGCGCTTACAATATTCGTTATGAAATCATTAAAAAGCGTATTGACAAAGCGCATATCAAAGGAACTTCAAAGCGACTCACAACTCCTGGAAAAATTGCCATTGTTTATTCGCAGAATAAAGATGCGTTGGAATATATCAAATACATTCATTTTTGGCAGTCCAAAAATCAAATTGGAAAAATTGAATTCCTTGAATAAGAGGATTTACAAGGAGTTTCTTGATTAAAAGCTTTGCGAATTGAAGTTATTTATCAAAAAGATTTCAGTGAAAAAAAGACGATTACTTTTGATGATTTGATGAAGGAAATTGCGGTTTAATGAATTTTTAATTCAATTTACAGCACAAAAGCTAAGCCAAAAGCAATGATACTTACAATAATTCCAATCATAAAAACGGTATACGTTGTTCGTAATAAACCATATTTTCTGTTCAAAACCAATCCTAAAAAGTATAAATCTTTAGTAAGCGAACCATACAAATAATCTCTGTCCTGCATCATTTCTGAAATTCCTCATTCAAAATCTTCTAATTTCATTTGATGAAAATTTCCAAAAAACAACAAATTCACCTTTTTGTTTGCAACATCCTCTTTTGTAAATTTTCCTTGAGTCACACATTGGGTATTATTGCCATGATTGATAAAATCATACTCGCAACTGTAAGGAGCATAAAAATGACTGCTGGTATAATTAAAAAGCTATTATTAGGATTGTCTAATTTCGGTATCAATGTCGAAAATGATATTGAAATGATAATCGCATTGACGGATAACAAAATATTGGCTTTGGTATCTGCAATATCACTCAACGTAATATGATTTCGCAATGCTACTATAAACATGGTTTCTATGCCTAGTTCAGGAACATCTCCTTTGGTTCTTTTGATTTTAATTGCTTCATTTTTTCTGTCAAACTTCAAAGAATTTTCTTTTAACTCTTTTTGATTTTTCAACAAACGAGAAAAGTTTTTAGATTTTGTCTGAGTCCAATTTTTTAAGGCGAAAGTTGTATAATATTGATGTTTTTCTGAAAAGAATTCAATATTTTGGGTTACCCATTCTAAATCTGATAATTTTTGCCCCGTTAATTCCCATTCCTTTCGCAACAACTTAGCAAAATCATCGTAATTTTTTGATGCTAAATGAACACAATCAGCATCCATAATTATTTTTCCAAGCTCATTATTGGGTTGATGTCCCATTTTTGTGGCTAAAATAATTGATTGAATTTGCTGAATTCTTTCCTCAGAAAATTTCTTTTCTCTCAAAAATTCAGCAGCAATTTTTACACTTTCTTCTTCATGATTTTTTGCCCTTTTGATAAATCCTGTATCATGAAACCATGCTGCAATGGATGCATTTTCAGCCTCATTTTCAGTCAATTCCGAATTTTAAATTAGTTGTTTCACAACCTCAACAATGCGTTGTGTGTGCGCTAAATTATGATAAACATACACAGCATCTAATTGAAACCCTAAAAGGGTTGTTACATAATTTTCAACTTCAGAAAGGATCGAGTTCATAATCACAAAGTTTTTATAAAAACAAATATACGCAAATAAAACAGCTATTGTAAGTGATGCTTTTGTCGTAAATTTACATGAATTTTTACGACTAATTTTTCATCAAAAAAAATCAAAAAAAGTATGTTAACTTGGAAAGATATTATTCATTTCGCTTCAACAGGAAATCCAACACCTGATAAAATCATCAAAAAAACGGACACTGAATGGAAAGAAATTTTAACTCCAGAACAATTCAGAATTACCAGACAGAAAGGTACTGAAAGACCTTTTTTTGGTGAATTATGTTCAATATATGAGGCTGGAAAATACCATTGTATTTGTTGCAATTCGCCTCTTTTTGATTCTACAATAAAGTTCAATTCGAGTTCTGGTTGGCCAAGTTTTACGCAACCCATTGCTGAAAACGCTATTAAATATATCAAAGATGTTTCGTTTGGAATGGTGCGTGTTGAAGTGCTTTGCAATGTGTGTGATGCACATTTAGGACACGTTTTTCCTGATGGCCCTGCTCCTACTGGATTGCGTTATTGCATCAATTCTGTGTCTATGCAACTTGAAAAATCTGAAAAATAATGAGTAAAAATATACAAGTAACCACTGTTGGTGGAGGGTGTTTTTGGTGTATAGAAGCTGTTTTTCAACAAGTACAAGGCGTTGAAAAAGTAGTATCTGGTTATGCAGGTGGAAATGCTCCTGGAAAACCAACATACAGAGAAATCTGCTCAGGATTAACGGGTCATGCAGAAGTAATTCAAGTTACTTTTGATGCAAATAGGATTAGCTTTGAAGAGATTTTAGTGATTTTTATGACTACTCACAATCCTACAACTTTAAATAGACAAGGAGCTGATATAGGAACGCAGTACAGGTCTGTGATTTTTTATCACGACGAAATACAACAAGAAATTGCACAACAAGTGATTGAAAAAGTACAATCGTATTATGCTGACAAAATTGTCACTGAACTTATTCCATTGCCTATTTTTTATGAGGCTGAAGATTATCATCAAAACTATTATCAAAACAACAAATCGCAAGGATATTGCGAATATGTCATCACCCCTAAATTGGCAACTTTACGAAAATTATACGCTGACAAACTGAAATGATTTTAAACATCACTGAAACTTTTACCAAAGAATTACCTGCGGATTCATTGCTTGAAAATTCAAGACGTCAAGTTTTTGAAGCTGCTTTTTCGTATGTAAATCCAAAAAAAACCTCATCACCAAAAGTGATTCACGTTTCAAAGGAAATGTTTTTAGAACTAGGAATTTCTAAAGAAGCTGCAAAAACCAATTTTTTTAGAGATATTTTTACAGGAAATGCTGTGTATCCGAATACAACACCTTTCGCCATGTGTTATGGAGGTCATCAATTTGGTTCTTGGGCAGGACAATTGGGTGATGGAAGAGCCATCAATTTGTTCGAAATTGAACATCAAAACAAAAAGTGGAATGTGCAACTAAAAGGTGCAGGCGAAACTCCCTATTCAAGAAATGCTGATGGATTGGCTGTTTTACGTTCGTCAATCAGAGAATATTTGTGCAGTGAAGCCATGTTTCATTTGGGAATTCCTACAACTCGTGCACTTTCTTTGAGTCTTTCAGGAGATACTGTTTTGCGTGATGTGATGTATGATGGGAATCCTGCTTATGAAAAAGGAGCTATTGTTTCAAGAGTTGCGGAATCCTTTTTACGCTTTGGAAATTATGAAATTTTTGCCTCTAGAAATGATGTAAAAAATCTAAAGATCTTAGTTGATTTTACCATCAAACATCATTTTTCCCATTTGGGAAATCCATCAAAAGAAACTTATATTCAGTTTTTTAAAGAAGTTGCAGATCGCACTTTAACCCTAATTATTCACTGGCAAAGAGTGGGTTTTGTTCATGGAGTCATGAATACAGATAACCTATCTATTTTGGGTTTAACCATAGATTATGGACCTTATGGCTGGCTTGAAGGGTTTGATTTTGGCTGGACACCTAACACTACAGATCGTCAACACAAACG
>Ga0100383_1002096_pt1 | contig 12530 bp, 10 predicted proteins | sample CryGeymeta201507_FD_81565 | JGI IMG/M metagenome (GOLD analysis project Ga0100383, IMG submission 81565) | Groundwater microbial communities from Crystal Geyser aquifers in Utah, USA - Crystal Geyser metaG 2015-07 | ecosystem: Environmental > Aquatic > Deep subsurface > Groundwater | place: USA...
GCCGCTGTAAGCTCCCCCGTAATAACCTCTTCCCCTTCTTCTAATCCAGCCGCTGCTTCTACGCGACCTTCGTCGCCACGCAGACCAATCGTAATTGTTTTTTCCACGGGAGATCCATTCTGCAAAACGCGAACGCTCATATTTCCGTTCGTTACGCGCAGTGAACGGCTCGGAATAACGAGGACATCTTTTTGATCACCGGTTTTGACGGTTAGATTCGCCGTCATGCCAGGCTTCACATCTTTGTCCTTCGGATCCATTTCTACATATATTTTATAATAGATTGCATCCTGAACTTTTGTTTGGTCAGCATTTTCTGAAAGAACCGTCCCTGCGAATTTTTCATTATCGCCATAGGCATCAAGCGTGATATCGATGGACTGTCCCGGCTCAACTTTGACAATATCCGCTTCCGGAACAAGTGCCTCAACCGTGTATCCGTCCGTGGTAATCATTTTAACGGCTGTTTGGTTTGCCGTAACGAGCTCTCCGCGATTCGGGATAATATCGGTAATCGTTCCGTTTACCGGCGCAATAATTTGCACATCCGCAAGTTTCTCAAGCGATTGATTGTACGCGGTTTGCGCATCCAATACCTGCGCGCGAAATGCGACAACATCAACCGCCCGCACGGGCGCCTCTCGTTCTGCTAGCGTTGCCTTGGCACTATCGAGCGCTGCTTGCTGAATTTGAACAGCGGCTGTAGCCGTTTTTACTTTTGTCGTTCGATCAGAATCCGCGATTTGTAAATTAATTTTCGCCGTATCATACGCGCTCTGCAGTTGATCAATACTTGTTTGGCGCGTGAGATCGGAGTTCCTTGCAGACTCATAAGCAGAAACTAAACTCGAGAGCTGCGTTCCGGCAGAAGTAAGATTCGCGCTAATTCCCGCTTGAAGCGTATCAAGCTGCGTCTGCGTAAGATTAGGATTCGTAAGCGTTCCCGCCAATGTTTTTTGCACGTAGGTGAGATAGAGCTGAACATCTTCAAGAGCTGTTCGCGATTTGAGAGCCGCTGCCAATACATCGTCGTGGCTTGAACTGCTTGAAAGTGCTCGAACCAATGCATCCGCTTCGTTCACCTCTGCTTTTGTCGCCGGATAGAGATTTTTTGCTTCCGCAAGCGAGGGCTTATCAAAAATACCGAGAACATTTTCGTAATTATCATTTGCAGACGAGTTATCAATACCGATGATTGCGTCCCCATCCACCAAGCCATTACGCATGGGAGCAAGTGCCGCTTGAAGCGTTACGCGCAAATTTTCAAAACTTGTCACAACACTCTGATCTGCTGTTGCACCCGAGTTCGCTACATTGCTCTCCGCGAGCTGAAATGTCAGAAGGGCTTTTTGGTAATCATCTTCTACCGTTTGTTTCGTGACCTCGAGATCCACGACCGCCTTTTCATGTGATGCTTCCGCTTGCGCGACGGCTGCCTTTGCAACTTGGATAGATTGGTCCGTTACACCCGCAAGTTTCGCATTTAAATTAGCCTGCGCAATAGCAAGCGAGGCGCGCGCACGCTCGGAAGCGAATCGTAAATCCCTCGATTCAAGTTCTGCTAGGACAGTCCCCGCTTTCACTTGCTGTCCTACTCGTACATCAAGCTTTTCGAGAGGTCCGCCACTTTTAAAACCCAGATTAAGCCGAGCTTCCGGCACGATTTCTCCCGTTACCTCGACCGTTTGGATCACTTCACCCTTTTCTACTTTTTGTGTTTCATAAAAAGGGCCCTTATTCGCATTGTTCGCCGAGGCGTACCAGATTCCCCCTCCGAGGATAAGGACGGCTGCGATCCAGAACCATTTACTTCTTAAAAATTTAAAGCGTTTTCGTTTTGCTTTTGGCATTGAAATATCATTCTTTGATGACATGGCTTCTTGTTCAGGCATATTCTCTATTTCGACAATTATTACATGCGATCAAGTTTTTTAGAAATGGTTTTGATCATCATTTTCATGTGATCAACGGGTAAAAGAACGATCGCTCCACTTTCATGTTCCATGATCATGAGGCGTGATCCGGGCTTAAGCTGCATTTTTGAGCGGATCTGTTTTGGGATCACGATTTGCCCGCGCTCGCCAATAACACTCGCCCCCATCGCGATTTCGCAAGGAGCTGCTCCGTCCTTTTTCTTTGTGCTTTTTTTCTGTACAGACATAGTATGAAACGTATGAATGGTATGATTTTAAAGCGAGGAAGCCAATAGCTAGACGAATGTTTTTTCTTTGCTACCATGCCCACATGGACACGTCTCTCTTCGACTATCGGCTCCCCTCTGACCGCATCGCTCAGCACTCTGTCTCGCCACGCGACGCGGCGAAGCTTCTTGTCCTTGATAGAGCTACGGGGGAGATGAAAGATCGCCACGTTTTCGATCTTCCAAGTCTTCTGCGTAAAAACGACCTTCTTATTTTTAATGATAGTAAAGTTTTTAAATCAAGATTAACCGTACGGAGGGCAGTCTCCCCTGCTTCTCCCGTAGCCACCCCTCTCGAACTCTTTCTTCTTCGTCCGGAACAAGAAAATATGTGGCTCGCGCTGCTTCGCCCCGCAAAAAAGATTCAAGTCGGAGAAGCGCTTCAGTTTCCGAATGATTCTCTCGCGTATGTCGTTAAAAAAAATGAGGACGGCACAGCCCTCATTGATATGCAACGCTCCACTGATGCCGTTTTTGCTCTTACGGATCAGTATGGCGAAGTTCCCGTTCCCCCTTATGTCGAACCAAGCAAAGAAAATACCGGAAGTTATCAAACCGTGTATGCAAAAGAACGTGGTTCTGTAGCCGCGCCAACGGCTGGATTTCATTTTACAAAACCTTTATTGGAAACACTCGCAGACAAAGGTATTTCCACGGCTTTTGTGACGCTGCATGTTGGAATCGGAACCTTTCGCCCCATGAAAAGCGCTCGGCTTGAAGAGCATCACATGCATGAAGAATGGGGGCGCGTTTCTGAAGAAACCGTACAGCTGATTCGAAAAACGAAAGAGGCGGGTGGAAGAGTGATCGTTGTAGGAACAACAACCATGCGCGCTCTCGAAAGCTGGGCGGCATGCGATATGCCCTCAAAGGGCTGGTCAGGTTTTACCGAACTTTTTATTACGCCCGGATATCAATTTCATATCGCCGACGGTTTGATCACAAATTTTCATCTCCCAGAATCGACTTTGCTTGTGATGATTTCCGCCTTTGCTTCGCGCGAGCAAATTCTAACCGCTTATGCGCATGCCATGAAACAGGATTATCGTTTTTATTCTTTTGGCGATGCCATGCTTATTTTGTAACCACTCCTCTTCCGGCTGCGCGCGGATCGCCCAATAGATTTGTATCAATAAGCGCCTTTGAGTCTGTCAGTAAAACATGTGAGCGAATTTCTGTTGCCTTTGCCGTGATCTGCTGGAGAAGCGTGGGCACCTGACCAACCATATTCTGCGTTGGAGTTAAGGCCACTTCAATCAAAGCACGTAAACCGCTTTTATCTGCGGGCGCATTGGGCAATACCCATGCTAAGCCGTCGCCTGATTCAACAATCCCCCCACCATAGGGCAAGGCGCTTCTTCCCGTCAGATGTACGCTGGGGCCTAATGTCGCTCGAATTTCGAGATCCTGTAAATCTGCGGTCGTTGGCTCAAGCGCGAGACTCACCCAATACGTTGTTTCTTTTCCAACTTGCGGAGGAAGCGCTCCAATACCAATTTGGTCTCCCGTGTCCGCGTAATAGCGCGCCTCCGCTTTCAATTGGAAGCTTGTTGTAATCACATTCGTTGCTGCTTTTCCAAGAACTTCTCCTACATCGGTTTGAATGACGGGAATCACAAACCAGTTTCCAGAAACGGAATGTTCCGCGTCTTGAAGTGGAATGTCGAGAGAAGAGTCGCCCGCTTTTACGCTCACAAACGCATATGGCTCCCCGCCGGAAGAGAGTTGCGGATGATAAATAAACAATCGCAACGGCGCATCGGCTTGAGAAATAGAAACATGCGCAAACTTGCCCGTGGAAGGACTGGCTTGCACACGCAAGGGACTGTCAGGAAGAACTTCTAAAACATCTCCCCGTTCAAATAAAACATGGCCATTTATGGAAACGGCTATTTTTGTATCTCTGGATGATTGCGGATCGAGAAAGACGATGCGACGCTCCAAGGAATTCAGCGTGTCGATCGTTTCTTCTTGTTTTCCATCTATCTGCGCCCGACCAATCACGCGGAGGTTTATACTCTGCATCGCTTGAGAAGTCTCATTTTTCACTTCATACGGAATGAGCGCTCCAGGCAATATGCGCTTCACGTCGATTAAAGGCTTCACAGATAGCCCGCTTCCCACAATCGGACGGATAAGTTCTCCCGCAGCCGTTTCCGTATTATCGCTGACATGAAAACCTAGTCTGAGACTTGGCTGATCGGTATAAATTTCCACAACGACATTTGCATAAAAATCCTCTCCGGGAGCAAGGGCGCCGATAAAAGCCTCATTATTTGCATCCATCGCGGGCTCAGCGGACAAGACTTCTGTTCCGGGCGGAAGATTCCAGCGAAAATGCAAACCGCTTCTTGCGGTTTCTCCGCTATTTGTTAGCTTTGCCTGCAATGCCAAGGGCTGTGCCGTTTGAAGAGGCGGCGCTTCGAGTACGAGCTGCAAATCGGTGGCGATACTAGGGCGAAGTGTTGCGAGATAGATATTTGTCCCGACGAGAAAGAGCGCTATCGCAAAAAGGCTGATGTCGAATGCAAATACAAAACGCGCATATCGATATTTTCCATGATACTTTTCTTGATAGCCTTTGCGAAGATGCGAGGTTGCGGCACGGCTCAAGCCAAACGCCGTCACAATACCCTGCGCTGCTACGCCTTGAATTGGTTTTTCTGAGCGACGTTTTTTCATAGGCACTAAAAAGGAAGGCTTGAGATCAGAATTTCCGCCTGTCCATCCGCATTCATGTCCACAACAACGGGTTTTACACCTGTCTCGCGCGTCACACCGACAGGAGTAAATTCATATTTAAGGTTCCTCTTTCCATCATACACCCGCAGCACGGGGTCAGTCCCCGGACCCGACCCAACGACGACATCGTCATACCCATCTCCATCCACATCGCCAACGGCAATATTCGCTCCGCCTCTTTGGTCTGATCCGAATGCAAAAAATCCTCCGGACCAAATAGCACCGTCCGTTTTGAATGAACGAATATGTGGACCGCCTCCAAGACCAGGCGCAGTAAAGATTTCCCGTTTATCGTCCTCGTCGATATCACCAATAGCTACGGAAGAGCCTCCTCGAAAATTTGGCAGATAGGCAAGCCACTTTGTAACGATATGCAGTTGCGTATTCAGAATAAGAACCGTTGATGCAACATTAGGGCCGGTTGGCGTAAGAATTAATTCTTGAGCGAGCGTTCCATCTGTCTGACCGACGGCGAGCGCAATGCCTCCTTTATAATTTTTTCCATAGGGACGAACAGTACGCGTAATACCGTTTCCAAATCGAACGGTGAGCAATCCATCTTTCGCAAAGGCCGTGTCGGGCTGTCCATCAATATCAATATCCGCTTCGAGCACGGTAGCTCCCCCGGGGATGTCTGAGCGCGAAGCAAAAAACGCATTCCGAAGACGCTCTCCTTTTTGATTATAGACTTGCATGAAGGCGCCGTTCGTATACCCGCTTCCGTAGATATCAAGTGCTTCACCGCGACGCAAAAGGACGATGCCGTCTTGAGCGGGAACCGTTACGCTCTTTACGATCGAACCATCATTCGTCGCTCGATCTTGTTGCCCCGATACTTTTTCAAATTCACCCGGAAGATCTAGTTGCACAGCTTTGTTTGTTGGATTCGCAATGGCAAGTCCCTGCGTATATTCACGCCACCAAACCGCCGGCGTTGTTTTACTTACCGAGCCCGAAACAACTTTTGCTCCAAGACGCGGCTCTCCAATAATGGCGGCGTACTCGTCATACCACCACGTTCGCTGATGGCCCGCGTCGCCCGCATCAAAGGAAAAAAACGCATCTGCGAGAAGCGAGCTTGTGAGTCCAAGTCGCATCAAACGATAATCGGTTGGCTGTTCTTTGTTGTTTGTATTTGTATTGATGGTGGAAATCTTTGGATTTCTATTTTTCGACAAAGCGGTTCGCAATTCGCTAAATGGGCTTGCCCAGCCATAGCGAGGAAAGTTTTCAAAAAGAGTGCCATTCGTCACCGACGCATATGCAGCGCTCGAATTATTCAAAATAAGTTTATCATTCCCGATTGCGCTTCTTACATTATTTATAAGAATCGTCATTCCTTCATGATATGCTTCATCATTTTGTTTAGACGGGTTCGCTACTCCATTTAAATCCGGATCAAGATTCGGTCCAAAAAATCCCGTTACTTGTTCATAGGCTGCATCAAGAAAGACGCCGTCCCAAAGTCCGGTCGACATCATCTCGTCGCGGATAAAAGGACCTAAAAATGTATTCCAACGTTTCCCCTTATACGTTGGGCCAAGATTGGTCGCATTCATGGCATAGGCGCCCGGCCACCAGGTCGCGTGTGATCCATCCGGACGTTTCAGAAACCAGACACCCGGAATACTGTTTGCTAGCTTTCGTCCCGGCGAACGCGGGTCGCCACGGAAACGTGCATCCGCAATTTCACCCGCGCTTACATAAGCGAGAATTTTTATTTGCGGATTCAAAGAGCGAATTTTGCGAATTTGTTCTGGGAATTGAAATTGCTGATCCATGTCTAAAACAACAATGTCCCATTTCGAAAGTTCTTGCGCCGCTTTGTCTGTTATTTGATAGCCAAGATATAAATTGAGGATTTTCGGAGATCCGTCTTGCGTCGCAAAAACAGCGGCTGGATACAGCCCCGTTCCAATCACGGCGAGTACCGCAAGTATCGCGATCATCCGTTTCATAAATTCAGCGTAGCATAGCGGAAATTTCCCGCTCTGTCAATCGTAGCAGGATGGAAAGGAAGCTCAAAATACAAAAATGACCCCATCCAGCTTGGAGCTGGATGTGGTCAGAAGATACGAACTGGTTTTCATTTCTTTGTCTTTCCAAGGAAATGCGGCCAGCCTTTCCACTCAGAGGAGGACTGCCTGTTATCTGTACCAAGTTTTCAAGAACAAACGCTGCGCGTCTGTCAGAGGAGAACGTTGCATAGCTACGCACCGACTCGTTCGACGAAGAACCAGTCCATGAATACAGTATTCGCTAAAGTGATAGTATTCCGTCTCGCTTCCGAATTCCTCTTCCAGACAAAAGCCCGGAACCCTGCACGGCTCTCGTAGAGCCTGCATGGCGGCCTTCGCATAGTCGGACGTCATGGAATTTTCGGCAAGAAGCCTACCCTCCTCTCTCACAAGAGAAGCTGCTTTCAAAACCACCTCTAGCTTCTCTTCGAGACTAAGAACCAAGTCTTCCGAGTAGACTTCAGCATCTTCAACGTCAGGCGCCTCCGGCGAGCTCAAAACGTTTCTCAAGATCACGACATCGAACTTCTGCTCATCGCTCATGCCCTGAAGATCCATCTCCTCCAGCACGAGCGCACCCGTGTAGAGATACTGCGCGCCTCTGAATCCGGCCTTGACCGCCTCGATATCCCGGAGCGCCACTTCAAGGCTGCCTTCGTCAAAACGATCAATAGCGAGGCAATGTTCGGTGCTCATCAACACATCTTGGTGAAACTTGAAACCGGCATTGCGCGTAACAAGTACGCTGGCGTAGCAAACCCATGGATAATTTCCACAACCCACTTCAAGAATTCTGAGCGCCTTAGACATCTGTTTCCTCCTAGTAAAAAAGAGCGACAAAAAACCATAGCCTTTTTTTGGGGCTTTGTCAATCCTTTACTCCGGCTTCCCGGTAGCAACTCAGCACTTTTTCGACATGCTCATTCCAAGTGCGCTTTCCTTCAATTTTCGCACGGCCTTTCTTTCCCATTTCTTTTCTCGCCTCCTCCGGAAGAGCTTGAAAACGTCGAAGTGCGCGCAACCAATCTTCAGAATCTCCCGGCTGCACGAGAAAGCCATTCACGCCGTCTTCAACCAGTTCGGGATTACCACCGATACGCGTAACGATGCACGGAAGCCCGGAAGCCATTGCTTCCAGCACAGAGCCCGAAGCATTCTCATAGCTAAGCGTGGGAAGGATGAGTGCTTCTGCGCGATGCCGTAACTGGAGTAAATCATCCGGCGCGACAAAACCGAGAAACTCTATATGCGACGCGCCGACGGATTCAACGAAGCCGCGAAGATATTCATCCTCAGGACCGTGGCCTGCTATTTTAATCGGCAGTTCAGGAATCTTTGCCGCAGCTTCTATAAAACTTTTGAGACCTTTTTCCTGCGACAAGCGCCCGGCGTAAATCAAATAGCCGCCTCCCATTTCAGCCGTTTTCTCGGGAAGCTCTGTTGGGTTGGGTGCATAGCGCATTTTATTCGCCGGCTCGCCCCAGTCCTCCATTTTTTCTTTCATGAAATTGGATGGGCAAAGAAATATCTGCACCGTGCGTTCATAGCTTTGACGCGATTTCGTCATTCCCATTTCCAGCGCGGCCAATAAGTTCGGAATCAATGAGGCGGATAAACAATGATGCTTTACCGCTTGAAGATAATTTCCGTCGCGACAACGCTCACAAGGCGAGCCTTCGGTGAACATGCGATAGTTTGGACAGGCCAGCTTGTAATCATGCAGTGTTTGGACGCAAGGGATTTTCTGTTTTCTAATAACTGCGAGAATAGATGTTGAAAGATGATGATAGATATTATGTATATGCACCACATCCGGTTTTACTTCGGCGACGAGCTGGCTAAAAGCATTTTCCGCTTCCAAGTTCCAAATAAAATTTCCCGCTTTCCTTAAATCGGTTATGGGGCCATCGGAGCGATCAAGGTGATAGCGCGTGACAAAAAATTTCTCGTCCTCGCTCGAGACATTTTTGATGCTTCGCGTGGAAAACGCATGCACCTCATGCCCAAGCTGTGCTTGCTTGCGCATGAGTCCGTGCATATAGACTTCCGCACCGCCGTGCAAATCGAAGAACTTATTTACGTGAAGAATTTTCATACGGTGTTTTTCTTTTGGAGAAGTTTTTTATACAGAAGAAGATACGCTTCTCCCATGCGATCAAAACGGAAGGTCTTTTTAATAAGCGCTTGAGCCTGCTCCGCTCGACGCAGGGCCTCCCCATAATTGGTGAGCGAGGAATAAATCGCCTGTGTCCAAGCATCGACATCCTCTACTGTTGCAAAGAGCATCGTTTCCGCATCAAATACCTCGCGAAGTGAAGCAAGATCGCTTGCAATGGCGGGCACGCATGCGACAGCCGCCTCATGTAAAGCGAGCCCCTGTCCTTCATGACGCGAAGGAAGACAAAAAAGATCCGCTTCTTTCAACTTCGCCGCTACATCATTCGTGATACCGGAAAAATGGATGCGCGGGAGAATACCGAGCGTTTCTGCCAAGCTCACCAAAGCCATTTTTTCTGGACCGTCTCCTACCAATTCCAGAGTCCAAGGGAGTTCAACTTTTGCGAGCGCTCGCAAAAGCGTGGCATGACCTTTTTCCGGAACCAGCCGACCCACGGAAATGATTTTGGGAACGTCCCCCGCTAAGTGCGCCGGTCTTGGAGAAAACTGCTCAGCATCGATCCCGATACGGATCACGGACATTTTTTTTGAAGAAACTTTATAGGTCTTTTGAATGGCGGTTTGAACTCCATCTGAAACGCAAACAACATGATCGGCGAATTGATAGGCAAAAAATCTTCCAATGCGCTGCAAAAAAGGGAGACCGGGTTCATGGCTATGCGCAGTAATAATCCAAGGATGTAAGCCGAGTTTCTTTGCCGCAAGACCACCCCAAATATCTCCACCAAGATGCGTGTGCACTATATCGGGACGACGTTCAATGAGACTGCGCCAAAAAAAATCATAAACATCGCGGCGCGAGGCTTGTTCGATATGTTCCGCAGCATATGCCACGGGTATCGATTCATTCTTAAAATCCGCATGCATGAGACCGCCACCGGCGGCAAGAAGTTCTACATCGTGGTCTGCCTGTTTCAAATAACGCGAAAGATCGAGCACCATGCGTTCGGCTCCCCCGCGCCCAAGCGTCCAAAGAATTTGTGTAATGCAAAGTTTATCCATGGGAAATGTGTAAAAAATCTGGATCACGTTCCTCGTGTTCACGCGAAAACAGTTGCCCAACAGCGAGCACCAAGCCTACCGGCAACCAAAGGCGCGGCGTCCAGTAGGTTGTATCAAACAACTGGTATACAAAAGCGCCTAGGAGCGCCGCCACGAGATACATATAGGCTTGCGCTTCGTTTCCTGTACGACGCATTTTTCTCCAAAAACGGCGTGTGTATGTGTAAATAGCAACCATTAACCAAGTGAAGGCTAATAAGCCGAGCGTGCCTGTTTCTGCCGCGACTTTTTGTATAACGCCATGAGAATCTCTTGGTGTAGAAAACTCCACAACGTAGGCATAGGTTTTTCCGACTTGCTGAACAAAGGTTCCCACACCAAAACCAACAACGGGCGATTCACGAAACATGAAGAGTGCAATGTCGCTTAGAACCGTCCGAGCATCCGTAGAACCTTTTACTTCATCCGATAAAGAAAAACCGATCATATAAGCCGCGAGCGGAAGAAGTAAAATAAGCGCTGCAATCACCTTTACTTTGTGTTCACGCACCCAAGATTTCCAAATAGTTGAAGCAAGAAGGATGAGCATGACCGCAAAAGAAATCCATGCACTGCGTGCAAATGTAAGAAGAGCGATCACGCCCATAAAACATGCTGCTCCCCAGGCGAGCCATTTGGCTTCGCGTTCTTTTGTGAGCGCGGCAAAGGCGAGCGCCGCCGGAGCACCGAGAAGCATCATCTGCGCCAGTGCGTTATGATTTCCTCCCAGCGGATTCAGATTAAAAATTTGAAACAAAGGCTGCGCGCGCTGAAAAGAAAACTCTAAGCCAAACTGAAACAAAGCGCGAAAACCGTCAAAAGCAAAAAAGACACCCATGAACGTAAGAATAAGCAGAAGCGTTTTCAGTCTTCGTCGTGAGCGTACAAAATTAACCGTTAAGGCGACGGAAACAATATAGACCCAGGCCACCGGACGTAAAGCATACTTTAAAACAAGAAGGATATCCGGATGCGTTGGAGAAAAGACAGATAAGACCTGCGCGCCGACGAGCGCGGCGAAAGGCAGAGCGAGCGGAAGCCATGGTTTCCAGTTTGTGTCGCGGCGTCCACGCCAAAGGAGAAGCATGCGTAATGCCCAGGCAACGATAACAGCGGCTGCAGCTAGTTCTCCAACCGTTACGTCTATAGATCCGCCAAAAACGCGACTTCCAAACTGGAAGTCTCCCGTGGAAACAGACACGAGCAAGCCAAGCAGTAAGCCTCCCGCTGAAGCAATGTAAAATGACTCATAAGGAAAGCTCCAAGCAAGGACGACGGCGACAAAAGCTCCAACAAGAAAAATAACATTCGTCTGAGCCCCAACGGCAATGGAAGCCATTGTGACTGCAATAAGAAGAAATAAGCCCCAGGTAATACGTGGCAATGCGGAGATCGCCTGCTTCCAAAAGCGGCGCTCTGCATCCACCGTCGTGACAGAAGAGGACTGAGACATACACAAAGTATAGCACGCATAAAATAAAAACCGGCCCCGACGCTGAAAAGCGAGGGGGCCAGTCTAGAAAGTTGGGCGTCATCCCGATTTGTGCGAAGCAAACTGGGATGACTTCCGAAATGTCCTTACGGACAGGTGATGAGGCCGCCGGAGGCGCTGGCGGGGAAGGTGGGCAGAAGCCCACCTGCTCCGTCGGCGATGCGGCCATCCGCGAGACGACTCACGCCGTCCGCGGTGAACTCGGTCACGCATTGCATGGCCGGAGCCGTGCATGCGGGACCGGGGAACGTGCGATAGTCCCAGGATCCGCACCGAAGGCCGGTACGGATGAATGAACCAGGCGCGTTGGCGTCGATATCGACGCTGACCGTCCCTACCCCCGGATCTGACGGAACCGAACAGCCGTGGCCATCGTAGACGATGACCTGCCAGCCCGAAGCGCACATTCCGAAGGTGGAGTTCACACACGACAGGTCATACGTCGCTACCTGTGTCCCGCTCCACCCATCAGTAGACCGGTTAGCGCGACACGCGTTACGTTCGGCCAGAGCCCCCGAAGAGGTTCCGGCGTCCGTGCCCGAGTCGACACCGGCATCGCTTCCTGCGTCGGTTCCGGCGTCCAAAGTGGGCGTGCTACACACGCCTCCTTCGTCCGCCGCGCCGTTGCAGTTGTTATCGAGTCCGTCGCAGACTTCCGCGGAGGGTCCGACCGCACCCCAGCAGAGTGTGGACCAACTTCCACCCGAGCAGGTACGGGTCCCACTCGTGCAGATGCCCACTCCCGGAAGTCCGGTTGTGAACGGGTAGCAGTCGCTCGCGAGCGCTCCGCCACCGGCGGCTTCATCGGTCACTCCGTTTCAGTTGTTATCGACGCCGTCGCAGATCTCCGGTGCGGGCA
>Ga0100383_1002115_pt1 | contig 12472 bp, 10 predicted proteins | sample CryGeymeta201507_FD_81565 | JGI IMG/M metagenome (GOLD analysis project Ga0100383, IMG submission 81565) | Groundwater microbial communities from Crystal Geyser aquifers in Utah, USA - Crystal Geyser metaG 2015-07 | ecosystem: Environmental > Aquatic > Deep subsurface > Groundwater | place: USA...
CACCGTGCCTGCCAATGATGGCTCTACTGTTGAGTGTATCGCGGACGCCGTGGTGCCAACACCTCCTACCGTGTTGGATGCCAATGGCAACGAAGTGGTGCCCGTGATGGCCGAGAACGCCGACCCAATCTGTGAGGGCGATAAGATATATACCTTTACCTATACCGACTGCGCAGGCAATACTGCGGATTGGGTGTATACCTATACCATTAATGATGATGTTGCTCCAATAGCACCAGCGGCTCCGGCCAATATAGCTTTTGAGTGTTTAGACGATGTCCCAGTAGCCGGAAACTTAACAGCAGTTGATAATTGTTCTGGTAATATAACTGTTGCTGGTATTGATGATATCGATCAATCAAACCCATGTAATGTGATTATTACACGCACATGGACATTTACTGATAATTGCGGTAATTCTAGTTCAATAGCTCAGGTAATAACCGTTACCGATACAACAGCCCCGGTTGCACCTAATGCTCCTGCTAATATGACCTATGAATGTATTGATGATGTTCCTGTGGCCGGAAACTTAACTGCAGTTGATAATTGTACTGGAAACATTACGGTTGGTGGCATTGACAACATTGACAATACCAATCCTTGTAACGTAATAATCACACGTACATGGACATTTACCGATGATTGTGGAAATACAAGTTCGTCAACACAGACCATAACAGTAACAGATACAACTGCTCCTGTCTTAATTTCAGATTTAGATACAGAAGTCTCTGTAAGTTGTGCAAATGTTCATGATGCACCTAATTTAAATTTTGAAGACAACTGTACTTCAAATGTTAATATTGTTTTTGATGAAACTAATACATTCGATGAAACCATTTTAACAGATTATCAAATTATAAGAACATGGACTGTTAGTGATGCCTGTGGAAATGAAAATAAATATACCCAAACTCTAGAAGTATCATTAGATGAAGTGGTCACAGAAATTGTTGCTGATGATAAATGTTTTGATGATGGCGTTGTAGATTTAAATCAATATTTACAGACAGCCAACTTGACTGGTGTTTGGGAAATGGTTGAAGGTAATACACAAGCCATCCTTGAAGGCAACATATTTAACCCAACGGTATTAGAGTTAAGTTTAGACTTTAAACCAGGTTCTGGAGGTATTGATTATGTTTTCAAATACACAACTACAGATGAAGGTTGTATTAATGTTACTTATGTGTCTATGAATATTAACGCAGAATGTACCGTATTACCATGTGGTAGTGAAGATGTAGTCATTTCTAAAGCAATTACACCAAATGGTGACCAATGGAATGAAACCTTTGAAATTTCAGGGGTTGAGTTATGTGGTTTCATTATGGAAATTAAAGTATTCAACCGTTGGGGGGCTTTAGTATATGAATCCAATAATTATCAAAATAACTGGAACGGCAAATCTGCAAGTGGTTCTATTGGAAATGCCGGAACTTTACCAAACGGAACCTATTATTATATAGTAATTTTAAAAGACAGTGGATTGCCTCCTTTTACTGGACCAGTTTACTTAGGAACCAAATAAAATCTTAACCTATGAAAGTTATTAAACAATATATAGTCGCTTTTGCTTTGTTTAGTTGTACTGTGGGAGTTGCGCAACAGTTACCGCAATTCACACAATACATGTACAACACCATCTCTATTAACCCAGCTTATGCTGGTAGTAGAGAGGCATTAAGCATTGTTGGTTTACACAGAAGCCAATGGGTTGGCTTTAAAGGGGGTCCAATTACACAAACGCTTTCTATTCATTCACCTTTAAGAAACGATAGAATTGGTTTAGGACTCTCTTTTATTGAAGATGATTTAGGTCCACAAAACTTTTCTTATCTATATGGTGATTTCTCTTATACCATACCAACAGGAACAGATTCTAGACTAGCCTTTGGTTTAAAAGCTGGTTTTACCGGATTTAGTTTTGATACAGATTTTCGACAAGATCAAAGCAATATTAATGACCCGCTAATTTTTGGTGTGGAAGATCGTTGGGCTCCTAATCTTGGTGCAGGTGTTTTTTGGCATTCCAATACATGGTATTTGGGATTATCTGCTCCCAGAATTTTAAATACAGACTACAACAAAACCAAAGACTTTGAAGCTTTAGAAAGAATTAGCTATTATTTTACAGGTGGTTATGTCTTTAATTTAAACAAAACCGTGAAGTTAAAACCTGCATTTTTAGTCAAAGCTACCAATGGTGCTCCAGTTTCATATGACTTAACAGCAAATTTCTTGTTTAACGAGAAATTTTGGTTAGGTGGATCCTATAGAATTAATGAACAAACAGCGGCTATTGGTGGTATTGTTGATTTTCAAGTATCAAGACAGTTGCGTATTGGTTATGCTTATGAAAAACCTATTTCAGATATTGCCAATTACACATCTGGCACTCACGAAATTCTATTAATTTATGAATTTAAGTTCTTAAGTTCAAAACTTAAATCTCCTAGATATTTCTAATTGAAATTATTATGAAATTAAAAACTCACATATTAGTTTGTATTCTTTTAATTGTGAATTTAGCTGTTTTTGCCCAATACGGTAAGCAAAAAAAAGCCGATACATTGTTCAATAAATTTTCCTTCGTTAAAGCTGCTAATGTATATAGAGAACTTATTGAAAATAATTACAATAAAGATTATGCAACAAGACGTTTAGCTGATTGTTATTCCTATTTAAGAGACCCAAAAAATGCAGCCAGATATTATAAAAAAGTGGTTGAACAAGATAATGTACCTATCGAATATTATTATAGTTATGCTCAAGCACTGAGAGGTGTAAAAGACTATAAAAATAGTCGTGTTTGGCTAGAACGATTTAAAGATTCCGGCGGTGTTATCAATGCTAACGATTTTGAAAAAGACGTTAATTTTATTACCAGTGTTTTTAATGCAAAACAACAATATTTCATAGATAAAATCAGGTTTAATTCAAAGTTCAGTGATTTTGGTGCATTTGAACATAACGGTAAAGTCTATTTCACGTCTTCAAGAGATGAGGGTGTTTCTGTAAAACGTCTTTATGGATGGAATGAACAACCGTTTCTTGACGTTTATGTTGCAGAAGTCGGTACCAAAAGAAATGTGGATCACACAGCCAAGCTTAAAGGCGAAGTGAATTCCATCTATCATGACGGACCAATTACCATCACAAAAGACGGAAAAACCATGTATTTCAGTAGAAACAATCTAGATGAATATGGTATCTCTAAGGACAGAAAAGGCATCAGTAACATGAAAATTTATAGAGCCACCTTAAGAGATAGTATTTGGACAGATATTGAAGATTTATCGATAAATCACACCGAATATTCTACCCAACATCCAGCACTAAATATGGATGATACAAAATTATATTTTTCTTCAGATTGGCCTGGTGGTCTTGGTGGTTCAGATATTTATGTAGTGAACATCAACCCTGATGGAACATTGGGTGTACCAATAAACGTTGGCGATGTTGTCAATACAAAAAACTCAGAAGGTTTTCCATTCATAAATAATGAAGGAACCTTATTTTTTTCTTCTGATGGTCATCCTGGACTAGGTTTACTAGATATTTTTGGAACCATACAAGGTGAAAATGAAGAATTTGTGGATGTCATTAACCTAGGAATTCCAATAAATTCCAATAGTGATGATTTTTCATTCAGCATGAATTCTAATGGTATTACGGGCTATTTCGCTTCTAACAGAACTGGCGGTCGTGGTAGTGATGACATTTATGCCTATCATAGAGTACCCACGTTGCAAGTTGAAGGTGTTGTAAGTGACGCTATTAACACTAAGCCCATTGCCAATTCTATCATCACGTTGTTTTATGAAAAAGATGAACAAATAGCTTATATGGTGACTGATGAAAATGGCTTTTATCAGATAAATATTGATAGAAATAAAGATTATAAAATAGTTGGTAGCCAAAAAAAATATATTGATGATTACCGAACATTTACGTCAAAACATTTACAAACCGAATTAACAACCATAACCGCTAACTTATTATTAAATCCTGTTCAGGATGTTGTCAAACTCGCTGAATTAAACACTATTTATTTTGATTATGATAAGCACAACATAAGAGAAGATGCCGCTTTAGAACTGGATAAAATTGTAAGCCTAATGCAAAACGATTATCCAGATATGGTGATAAGAATTGAATCGCATACAGATTCAAGAGGAAACCTTTCTTATAACGATAAACTATCCATTGATAGGGCAAATTCTACCTATGAATATTTAATATCAAAAGGCATAAATCCATCAAGGATTACAGAACATGAAGGTTTTGGTGAAAGAAGACTAACCAATGGTTGTGAAGATGGTTCTAAATGCGAAGAAGAAGATCATCAATTAAACAGACGTACACAATTTATTGTAGTTAAAATGGAATAAAAACTATAAAAATTAATGAACCTACTTTAAAAATACTTCGGCATTTTTATTTAAAATACTACCCCATGGATTCAAAAAAATTCGTATTAATTAATATCATTTTACTGATAAACTTTACTGTATTCGCACAGTATGGTAAACAAAAAAATGCAGATAATCTATTTAATAAATTTTCGTTTGTAAATGCTTCTGAAGTTTATAAAACACTTATTGAAAATAATTTTAATACAGATTACTCTATTAGGCAATTAGCTGATAGTTATGCTTTTATGAGAAATCCAGATAGTGCTGCTGTTTATTATAAAAAAGCTGTTGAACAAAACCATGTACCCATAGAATATTATTATAAATACGCTCAATCTTTAAGAGGCATAAAAGACTACAAAGAATCTAGAATTTGGCTAAAAAAGTTTAAAGACTTTGGTGGTACTATTGATGACCCTAAGATTTTAAAAGATGCCGATTTTATAACCTCTATTTTCAATGCTAAACAACAATATTTTCTAAAAGAAGTCAGCTTCAACTCAAAATACAGTGATTTTGGTGCTTATGATTACCATAATAGTACCTTCTTTACGTCTTCCAGAGATGAAGGTGTTTCCACAAAACATATCTACGGATGGAATGGAGAACCCTTTTTAGATATCTATGAAATACAAAAAGACAGCAATGATAGCATTGTTAACCATAAATCAAAATTAAAAGGAGAGGTTAATTCCGTTTATCATGATGGCCCTGTAACCATTACAAATGATGGTAAAACCATGTATTTCTCCAGAAACAATTACAACAAAAACGGTTTAGCAAAAGACAAAGCCGGAATTAGTCATTTAAAAATTTATAAAGCTACCTTAAAAAATGGTTTATGGATTGATTTAGAGGAATTGCCTTTTAATAGTGATGAATTTTCAACGGGTCATCCATCTTTAAACCATGATAATACGAAGCTATATTTTGCTTCCGATATGCCTGGCGGATTGGGTGGAACAGATATTTACTATGTTGATGTTAATGCTGATGGTTCGTTTGGTAGTCCTCAAAATTTAGGAAATATTGTAAATACAAGTAAAAATGAAGTATTTCCTTTTCTTAATAATGAAGACACCTTATTCTTCTCTTCCAATGGCCATCAAGGTTTAGGGCTTCTAGACATTTTTGCAACCATTACTAATAAAGACCAAACTATTGTAAGTGTTTTAAACTTAGGGGTTCCAGTAAACTCAAGTAAAGATGATTTTTCATTCTTTATGAGTGAAGATGGCATTAGTGGTTATTTTGCATCAAACAGAGATGGAGGCGTTGGAAGTGATGATATTTATGCCTACCATAGAATTTTACCGCTTAAAGCTGAAGGCATCGTTAATAATGCTATTAACAACAAACCTATTCCTAATGCTATTGTAATATTATTCGACGCTAACAATAATGAAATAGCTCAATTGGAAACAGACGAAAATGGCTATTTCGAAATTAATATAGACCGAGATACAGATTATAAAATGTTAGCCAAGCAAGTTAAGTTTGAAGATGCTACCATACTTTTAACTTCAAAAAATATTTCAAAATCAGCTACCAGTATTTCAGCCAATTTATCTTTAAACCCAGTTCAAAATATTGTAGTGTTGGCCGAATTGAACACCATCTATTTTAATTATGAACAATTCAATATACGACAAGACGCTTCTGTTGAACTTGACAAAATTGTTAGAATGATGCTATATGATTATCCAAATATGGTGATAAGAATAGAGTCGCATACAGATTCAAGAGGTCGCATAAAATTTAATGATTGGTTATCTCAGGAGCGGGCAAAAGCTACCTTCAATTATTTAGTATCAAAAGGTGTAAACGCATCTAGAATCACAAAATATGAAGGCTTTGGCGAACGACAATTAGTAAATGGTTGCGATGGAAGTATCCATTGTGATGAAAAAAATCACCAGTTAAACAGACGAACCGAATTTATTGTCATCAAAATGAAATAAGGATTGATAATCATTCATATAAAAAAACAGGTAACTTTATTACCTGTTTTTTTTGTTGGTTGGTTAGTTATCTATCCTTATACTTTAGGTTTTCAGGAAAGCAAGTAAATATATTCTAAAGAATTTAACTTTTCATTAACAAATGTTAATGAATTAAATTTAAACTTTTTCTAATTCTACTTAACTGAACAGGTGAAATACTTAAATACGAAGCTATTTGATATTGTGGAATCATAGTATCAACATTGGGAATTCGTTTTCTAAGTTGCAAATAGCGTTGCTTAGAATCCATTGAAATTAATTCAAGAAGTCTTTCTTCATAGACAATAAAAATATGCTCTAGTATTTTATTATACAGATTGCTTATTTCTATATCATGCTTACATAGATTTAGTATGTCATCAAAATCAATTTCATAAAGTTTGCAATCAGTAAGCGTTTCATAAGTTAACTTAGAGGGTTCTTGTTTAACGAGCGAGGTAAATGACCCTACAAAACAAAGCGGCATAAAAAAATATTTATTAAACTCTTTACCACTTTCCGTGCTTAAATAAACACGCATAAGCCCAGAAACCAACAAATATATTTTTGAAGATATATTTCCTGCCCTAGCTATTGGTTGATTGGCTTCAACTTTTTTAAATGTAGATATCTTTTGAAGTTTTTCAAAAGTTTCTATAGAGATATCTAAAAACGAATTTAAATATTCGAAATTTTTATTCAAAGTCAAATAAATTATAGAAATTAGGAAGGAGAACTCTAATTTACAGCAAATTTCTGACTAATAAAAATATTTTAAATCTTCCTATGGGTTTATTAAATGAAAAGATTGTTTGGCAATTTCTATTTCTTCATTGGTTGGAATCACTAACACTTTTACTTTTGATTTAATGGAACTAATGTCGATAATTTCTCTTGCTTTTACATTGTTTTTATCCAGATCCAATTCAATTCCTAAATAGTCAAGATCTTCACAAATCATTTTACGCAACAAAATGGAGTTCTCTCCAACGCCCGCAGTAAACACTATAGTGTCTAAACCATTTAATACTGAAGCATACGACCCTATATATTTCTTAACCCGATATGCAAACATTAGTAATGCCAACTGGCAATCTTTATTTCCGTTTGCTGCTTCCGCTTCAATATCTCTTAAATCGCTAAAACCAGTCAAGCCTTGTAAGCCACTTTTCTTTTGCAATAAAGTATTTACTTCTTCTAAAGTATATCTTAAAGCGTTTACTAAATAAAATATAACGGATTGATCAATGTCACCACTGCGAGTTCCCATGATAAGTCCGTTCATTGGACCAAAACCTAAAGAATGATCCATACTTTTTCCATCTTTTACTGCTGTGATACTGCATCCGTTTCCTAAATGAATGGTAATTAATTTAGAAGCTCTGTTTGGCAAGACTTCTCTGGCCTTTTCAGACACATATTTATGACTTGTTCCATGAAAACCATAGACACGAATCTTTTTGTCAACTAAAAACTCATTAGGTATGGCATATTTATAAGCCTCAATAGGTATTGTTTGATGAAAGGCAGTATCAAATACTGCAATTTGAGTAGCCGATGTAAAAATAGTTTCTGAAACTTCAATGCCTTCATAATTTGGTGGATTATGCAACGGTGCTAAATCAAAAAGCTGTTTTATTTTATCTTTTACAGATTGATTGATAATGGTTGTTTTTGAAAAAGTACTACCGCCATGAACAACACGGTGACCCACAGCATGGATTTCGCTTTCGTTTTTTATAACGCCTACTTTAGAATCCATTAATAATTCTGAAACTTTTTCTAAACCAACTTTGTGGTTTGGAACATCCGTAACATTTTTAATGCTATTATTGGCTGTTTTATAATGTATTTGAGCATTATCCAATCCTATACGCTCAACCAGACCAGAACAAATAATATGTTCATCGGGCATTTGAATTAATTGATACTTTATGGATGAGCTCCCTGAGTTTATGACTAATATATTCATTTTTAAATTCCTTGAGCTTGTATCGCTGTTATAATAACCGTATTAAAAATATCATCAATAGTACAACCTCTACTTAAATCATTTACAGGCTTATTTAGCCCTTGTAACATAGGGCCAATAGCCACTGAACCTGTTTCTCTTTGAACTGCTTTATAGGTGTTATTTCCTGTGTTTAAATCGGGAAAAATTAATACTGTTGCTTGTCCAGCCACTTCTGAATTAGGCATTTTGCTTTTACCAACACCTATATCAACAGCTGCATCATATTGAATGGGTCCTTCTATTTTTAAATCTGGTCGCTTTTGTTTTACTAGTTCCGTAGCCCTTCTAACCTTATCAACTTCTTCCCCTTTACCTGATGCCCCAGATGAATAGGACAACATGGCAATTCTAGGTTCTATTCCAAAAGCCAAACTAGATTCAGCCGAAGAAATCGCAATCTCTGCTAATTGTTCAGCATTAGGATTTGGATTTATGGCACAGTCACCAAAAACAGAAACTCTATCATCTAAACACATAAAAAATACGGACGATACGACAGATACTGAAGGTTTCATTTTTACAAATTGCAAGGCTGGTTTTATGGTATGCTGTGTAGTATGAGCAGCACCAGAGACCATGCCATCTGCTAAACCTTTATAAACCATCATGGTTCCAAAGTACGATACATCATTCATTAAATCTTCTGCAATGTCAATGGTAACACCTTTATCTTTACGAAGTTCAAAAAGTGTTTCAGCAAAATCTTTTGTATATTCAGAATCCAGTGGGTTTATTATATGTAATTTTTCAAGGTCTAATTTTAAACCTAAACGATTAAATCCTTCAATAATTTTATCTTTATCACCAAGTATTGTCAAATCAACAATATCCATTAAAAGGAGTCTTGCAGCAGCAGCTAATATTCTATCATCATTTCCTTCTGGTAAAACAATGTGTTTTCTAGAAGTCTTTGCTCTTTTTAATAAGTTATACTGAAACATTCTAGGGGTAATTCCACTGTTTTTAAAGGCTAAGAATTTATCAGATAGCCTATCAATATTACAATACTTTTCAAAGGTATTTATAGACATCATTATCTTATCCTTATTTTCTGCATACATATGAGATCTTACGGCTCCTATTTTATTGGCTACTTCAAAGGTTCCAAACTTTACTGACAGAATAGGAACTATTTGTTGTAAACCATCAATCAATTTAACAATGGGCTCTTCAGGAATTAAACCTCCTGTTAATACAATTCCAGAAATGGATGGATAATTACTTGAAATATTGGCTTGCAAGGCTCCAAGAATAATATCTGCTCTATCGCCTGGTGTAATGATCAAACAGTCTTGTTCAAGTTGCGTTAAATAATTACGCAGTTGCATGGCGCCAACTTTAAAACTATCGGTCTGATTATTAATATATTCTTCTCCAAATAAAATTTTAGCATCAATAGCCTTAGCTATTTCTTTTACTGTAGGATTTTTTAAGGAAGGAATTAAAGGAATTGCATTAACAATGACATCTTTTGGTAAATTTTTCTCAACACCATCAATGACAATTTTTATGTTTTCCTCTTGCACTTTATTTGCAATAACGGCGAGAACCTTAACTTCTTTGTCTGTAAATGAGTCATAAGCTAAATGCAAACCACCAACAAATTCATCTAAACTTTTTCCTATACCACTAGAAACAATAATAGCTGGAATTCCTAAATTTTTAGCTATTAATATATTAGCATCTAACTCTATTGCAGCTCCTTCACCAGAAAAATCGGTGCCTTCAACCAACATAAAATCGTTCTTATCTTCTAATACCTTGTATTTCTCTATAATGGTATCAAAAATCTCTCCTTCTTTACCTTCATTTCTTTTATTAATAAATTCTGTTCGTGTAAAAGCAAACGCATCTTTATAATCAATATTTAAATCAAAGTGAGTTAAAATGGTATTGATATGATTGTCCTTTTTGTCAGTTGAGTCACTATCAATAATAGGCCTAAAATATCCTACTTTAGCCGTTTTGCCTAACAACATTCTCATTAGACCTAATGCAACAATGGATTTTCCACTATTAGGTTCGCTAGTTGCTATATAAATTGCTTTATTCATGTGTATTAATTTTATGCAAATGTACTTTAAAAAATTAATGCAAATAAATTTTAAACGCCCTAAAATCAAGGGTTTTAATCATTTTTTTACTTTTTATATAATGGAATTTCATTCTTGAAAATAAAAATGATTTTAGTCATATTTCTCAAATTTTTTTCAATAATAACTCAACCAGTTAACTTACAAAATTAGCTTTATATATGTTTTTTGATACTGCTTGACATATTCAAAAAAAAGATATAATAACCATACTTTTTTATCTTTTAAAAATATTAAGACTTATGCAATGATTGAACCATTTTTGACTTTAATTTCAGGATTTAACAACATGACATCTTTTCCATTAACAGCACCAAGAACCAAGCACTCACTCATAAAATTAGCAATTTGCTTTGGCGGAAAGTTAACAACGGCAACAATCTGCCTGTTGATCAAAGCTTCTTTTGTATATAAGGTCGTAATCTGTGCCGATGATTTTTTAATGCCTAAACTCCCAAAATCAATAGTGAGTTGATAGGCTGGATTTTTAGCTTGTGGAAAATCGTTCACCTCTAAGATAGTACCTACACGTAAATCTACTTTGGCGAAATCTTCAAATAAAATGGTGTTGCTCATTTTTTAAAAATACAAATTATCACGAACTTAGCATAAAACTTTTAAATTATGGCACAAACGCCTTCAAATATGATTGCTTTAAACACAAATGCACCAGACTTTTGGTTATTTGATACCAATTCTGAAAAAATGTATGGGTTAAATGATTTAAAAGGAAGGAAAGGAACGGTTATTATGTTTATCTGCAATCACTGTCCGTTTGTTATTCATATAAATTCTGAATTGGTAAACATAGCGAACACCTATTTAAAAAAAGAGATTGGTTTTATAGCTATTTCCAGTAATGATGCTGTGAAGTATCCGCAAGATGGTCCAGAAAAGATGAAAATCCATGCTAAAAATGAGCAATATCCTTTTCCTTATTTATATGATGAAAGCCAGAACGTTGCTAAAGCTTATAAGGCTGCTTGCACACCAGACTTATATGTGTTTGATAGCCATTTAAAATTAACGTACAGAGGACAATTGGATGATTCTCGTCCAGGAAATGCTGTATTAGTTACTGGCAATGATTTGCGCAATGCCTTAGATTGCTTGCTAGAAAATAAAGAAAATTTAAAACCACAAAAACCCAGTATTGGCTGCAATATTAAATGGAAGTAAAAAATTAAAACCTTAGTTGATAAAATCCAACATCTTGCCAAGTTCCAAATTTTAAGCCAACTTCATTTAAAAAAGCCACTTGTTTAAACCCAAATTTCTCATGAAGTTTCACACTAGCTTCATTGGGTAACGTTAAAACACCTAGCACAATATGAAAGTTTTTTTGGTTGAGTAAATGCAACAATTCTTGATACAATTGACTTCCTATTTGCTTTCCGTGGTGTCCGTGTTTTATATAAATGGTCGATTCTACCGTATGATTATAGGCTGGTTTAAGTCTAAACCTGCTACCGTAAGCATACCCTAAAATTTCATGGTTCTCTTCATAGACCACAAAAGGATAGTCTGAAATAATACTTTTTATTTTATCAGAAAACGTATCCAAGGAAAGTGCCTCCAAATCAAAAGTTACAGTGGTATTTACCACATAATAATTATAAATATCTAATAGTTGTTGAGCGTCGTTAAGATGAACAGGTCTAATCATATAAATAACATTAAATCCAGTGATTTCTTTTTAATAAATTATCAATATGTGCGTAATGATGGTTGCTGTGCCAGGCATAGATGCCAATATTCTGTTTTAAAAGAACTACTTTCTTGGTTTCAGGATGAATAAAGGTTTTATTGAGGTCAGCTTCAGACAAGCTTTTTAATAAATAAACTACCCCGGGGCAGAGCCCCGAAGTATTAGAAATCAAAAAGTGTAAGCTGAGCTTCATATACTTTTATATATTTTACTTCTTTACCTTGATTTTCAATATATTTTTTGATAACATC
>Ga0100383_1002168_pt1 | contig 12289 bp, 10 predicted proteins | sample CryGeymeta201507_FD_81565 | JGI IMG/M metagenome (GOLD analysis project Ga0100383, IMG submission 81565) | Groundwater microbial communities from Crystal Geyser aquifers in Utah, USA - Crystal Geyser metaG 2015-07 | ecosystem: Environmental > Aquatic > Deep subsurface > Groundwater | place: USA...
ACACGCTGCTGCTGCTCGATGCCACCGGCGCGTATCACCGCGACATGGCGCGGCAGCTCGGCCGCACCGGACGGCACTTCACGACGCCGATGATGCAGCTCCAGGATCCGCGCCAGACCAAGGTATTGCTCGTGACGCTTGCCGAAACCACGCCGGTACTGGAGGCCGCGCAGTTGCAGGCCGACCTGCGCCGGGCCGGGATCGAGCCCTGGGCCTGGGTGATCAACGGCTGTCTCGCGATGGCGCGGCCGTCTTCGCCGCTGCTTCGCCGGCGTGCGCTCGCCGAGCTGACGCAGATCGAAGCGGTCCGCGAACGGCACACCCGTCGCCTGGCGGCGATCGCTGCCCTGACCGAGGAACCGGTCGGTGCCGAGCGCCTGCTGCGGCTGGTTCAGCGTGCTCCGGCTGCCGTCCGGCAATCTCCATCGATCGGGAGCATCCCCCATGTCCGCGCAATGTGAAGTCGCCGTCCGACGCGCCGCGTCGGCGCCGCTGAGTTTCTTCGAGCGCTACCTCACGGTCTGGGTGGCGCTGTGCATCGTGACCGGGATCGTCCTCGGGCAGGGGGTTCCGGTGCCGGTGCAGGCGATCGGCCGGATGGAATTCGCGCAGGTAAACCTGCCGGTGGGGGTGCTGATCTGGGTGATGATCATCCCGATGCTGCTGAAGATCGACTTCGGCGCGCTGGGACAGGTGAAAGAGCACGCCCGCGGCATCGGCGTGACGTTGTTCATCAACTGGGCGGTCAAGCCGTTCTCGATGGCGGCTCTGGCGTGGATCTTCATTCGCCACGCCTTCGCGCCACACCTGCCGGCAGAACAACTCGACAGCTACATCGCCGGGCTCATTCTGCTCGCGGCCGCGCCCTGCACCGCGATGGTGTTCGTCTGGAGCCGGCTCTCCGACGGCGACCCCTACTTCACCCTGTCCCAGGTCGCGCTCAACGACACCATCATGATCTTCGCGTTCGCCCCGATCGTGGCGCTGCTTCTGGGCATCTCGTCGATCACGGTGCCGTGGGACACGTTGCTCACGTCGGTGGCGCTGTACATCGTCGTGCCGGTCGTGATCGCACAGGTCATTCGCTCGCGCGTGCTGGCGCGCGGCGGCCAGGCGGCGCTCGACCGGCTGCTGGCGAGGATCGGCCCGTGGTCGATCGCGGCCCTGCTCGCCACGCTGATCCTGCTGTTCGCCTTCCAGGGCGAGCAGATCCTGAAGCAGCCGCTCATCATCGCGATGCTCGCGGTGCCGATCCTGATCCAGGTGTTCTTCAACTCCACGCTGGCCTATGTCCTGAACCGCGCCGTCGGCGAGAAGCACTCCGTCGCCTGCCCTTCGGCGCTGATCGGCGCGTCGAACTTCTTCGAGCTGGCCGTGGCCACCGCCGTTAGCCTGTTCGGCTTCGATTCCGGGGCGGCGCTCGCGACCGTCGTGGGCGTGCTGATCGAAGTGCCGGTGATGCTCGCGGTGGTGAAGATCGTCAACGCCAGCCGCGGCTGGTACGAAGCGGGCCTGCCGCGCGAGAGCCGCTCCTGAGCCGATCCCGGCGGTGCGCGCGGCCGCCCCGACCGCTCAGACCTCGCGAAAAAACCGCATTCGACGCAGAGAACGCAGAAAAACGCGGAGAACCGCAGGGAGTGCCGGGGCAAGGCGCAGCGGCCTGCACGATGCGACCCGGTTCTTCCTCTGCGTGCTCTGCGTCTCTGCGGTCTCTGCGTTGAAAGAGGGTTCCCGTCGACAGGTGAGGAGCGAGGGCCGCCCAACGCAGCGATCTGGACGCGCACCAGATTCATTCACAGCCGCTCACTTGCCGGCCTTGCGCGGCACCTGCTCCAGCGCGGCGAGCGCGCCGATGACATTCGGGAATCCGGAGATGTTCACCGTCGCCATCACGGCGTGGCGCAGCTCCGCGCGCTTCGCGCCGGCATCGAGCGCACGGCGCGCGTGGCTGGCGACCGAGGCGGTGGCGCCGATCGCCGCGGCGGCGCCAAGCTGGACGAGCTGGACCGTCTTCTCGTCGAGCGGTCCGGCCTTGCGCGCCGCACGCCCCAGAGCATCGAGCGCCTCGATGAAATCGGGATGATCCTTGCGGACCTGCGTGTAGATTTCGGACGAGCCCTGCTTCGCCATCGCGTGTCTCCTTTGTCGCCCTGCCGGGTTGGCAGTCGCATTCCGGCGCACGCCGCCACTCGGCTTGCGTCCGGCAGAACGGTCTCCCGCCCCGGATCAGTGTCGCCCACGGCCGGGCCGGGGTCAAGCCGCGCGCGGCCGCTTCCGCACGGGCTCGCTTTGACGGACAATCGCCGGCGAGGCTACGGATTACGGGTGAAATTCCCCATGCATGAACTCAAGGCGCGGCTCGCCGCGCTCATCGATGCCCTGGCTTCCGGGCTGGTCGAGCGCGGCGGCGCCGTTCGGCTCGCCCTGCTCGCCGCGCTGGCGGCCGAGCACCTGCTGCTCGTCGGGCCGCCCGGCACCGCCAAGAGCGAGCTCGCGCGCCGGCTGCACCGCGCGTTTCGCGATGCCACCTACTTCGAGCGGCTGCTCACCCGCTTCTCGGTGCCCGAAGAGCTGTTCGGCCCGCTGTCCATCACCGCGCTCGAGGAGGACCGCTACGAACGCCAGACCGCCGGTTTCCTGCCCAGCGCCTCGATCGCCTTCATCGACGAGGTATTCAAGGCCAACAGCGCGATCCTCAACGCACTGCTCACGCTGCTCAACGAACGCGAGTTCGACAACGGGACGCGGCGCGAGCCCACCCCGCTCATCAGCGTCATCGGCGCGACCAACGAAGTGCCCGACGACGAGGTCACCGCCGCCTTCTACGACCGCTTCCTGCTGCGACTGCGCGTCGAACCGGTGACGCAGGCAGGTTTCGATGCGCTCATCCGGCTGCCCTTCTCGGGGAGCCTCGACGTGCCCGATGCGCTCAGGCTGGGCGGCGACGAGCTCGCCTCGATCGCCTCCGGGCTGGACGCGGTCTCGCTGCCCGAGGAGGTGGCCGTCTGGTTGCGCGAGCTGCGCGCCCATCTCGCTTCACGCGGGGTGACGGTCTCCGACCGGCGCTGGCACAAGATCGTGCGCCTGCTGAAGACCTCCGCGATCACCAACGCCCGCACCGCGGTCGAGATCTGGGATCTCTGGCTGCTCCGCTACTGCGCCGCCGGCAAGCCCGAGGAGGAGGCGCTGGTGGCCGAGTGGTACGAGCGCAGGCTGGGCGTGTTCGAGGCGCTCGATCCCGAACGCTTCGCGCGGGTGGTCCAGGCGTTCGAGGCGCAGCTCGAGCTCGAACGCAACGCCTCCGGGCTCGATTACGGCGAGGACGGCCGGCTCAGGCTGGGCGAGAGCGTGGGCGACGCGAAGGGGGCGAGCTTCGCCACCCGCATGACCAGCATCGGCGTGAAGCGCTACGGTCCGACCCACATCGCCGCGCGCTGCGCGCAAATGCGCGGTCTGATCGCGGAGATCGACGACTACCTGAAGCGCCTCGATGCGATGCGTGGGCGGCTGCGCGCCGCGGTGGCCGCCCAGCTGTGGATCGAGCCCGGATTCGGTTCCCGCGCCGACGCCAACCTCGCGCGCACGGGTGAGGCCGTGGCCGGTCTGCGCGAGCGGGCGCTCGCAGCGCTCGAAGGCTACGCATCCCTGCCGCGACTGCCTTCGGACTCGGGCGCGGTTCCCGAGCCGATCGCGACCTGATCCGGTGGCGGAGCTGCCCGGCGGATTCGTCCCCGACGCGCTGGAGGCGCCGCTCGCGCCGCTGGACGCGCTGCCGCGGTTGCTGTGGCTGCAAGGCATCGTCAATTCGGTCGGCCGCCTGCATTCGCGCCTGGCCTGGCTGGCCGAGTTGCGCGCCGCCCTGCTCGCCGGAGCGGCTCCGCCGCGCAGCCGCTGGCGCTGGCCGACCGGCAAGGTCCTCGATGCGTTCGGCCCGGCGCTCGAAGAGCTCGATCTGGCGCGCCATTGTAAGGGCCGCGAAGAGGTCGCCGACCAGGTCGTGAAGAGCCTGCTGTTCCACACCGACCGCATCGTCGATTATCGCAACGAGTGGGACGAGGACGCGGCGATCGAGCAGGCGTTGCGCGCGTTCCGCGCCGACTGGCAGGATCGTGCCGGTGAAATCGAAGAGCTGGTGTATGTGTTCGGGGACACCGGCGATGCCCTGAAGCACGACCGCTGGGACGTCACCCGCGGCCTGCTGCGCGCGACCGGCTGGCAGGAGATGCTGCGCATCCGCCGGCTGCTGGAGAACCTTCCTGAGCTGGCGGCGCTGATCCGCAGGCTGGGCCGGGCGCGCCAGACCGAGGAGCGCGACGAGGCGAGCCAGGTGCGGCTGCGAGTCCTGGAGGAAAGCGTCGAGCTCGTCCCCCGAACCCGCATCGTGCGTGTGCCGGATCTTCCCGGGCAGACGCGCTCGATCCGGCGCTCGGGGCGCATCGCCCGCATGCTCGCGCAGGAGGCGATGCTGCTGCCGCATCCGCGGCTGCGTATGGTGTGGTTCGCGCGCCATGCCGAACGCATCCTGATGACCTACGAGGACGACGATTGCCTGGAGGAGACGATCCTCGCCGAGAGCCCGGCCTTGCGCCCGGCCGCGCAGCGCATCCCCGAGCGCCGGCTGGAGATGGGTCCGATCGTGGTCTGCGTCGACACCTCGGGTTCGATGCGCGGCGCTTCGGAGGACGTGGCGAAGGCCTGCGTGCTGGAGGCGATACGCGCCGCGCACGCGCAGAAACGAGCTTGCCACGCCCTCGCCTTCAGCGGCCCGGGCGAGATCGTGGAGCGCGAACTGCGCGTGGATGCCCGCGGGATCGGGGATGCGATCGACTTCCTCACCCGCAGCTTCCACGGCGGCACCGAGGTGAGCGAGGTCATCGGACGCGCGATCGATCGCATGCGGGAGGAACGCTGGCGCTTCGCCGACCTGCTGATCGCCACCGACGGCGAGTTCGGCCCCACGCGCGAGGCGGTGTCGCACCTGAAGGCGGCGAAGCACGCGCTGGGGCTGAGGGTGCAGGGCGTCCTCATCGGCGACCGCGAGACCATCGGCATGCTGGAGACCTGCGACGACATCCACTGGGTGCGTGACTGGCGCCGCTTCGGCCAGGGCGGACCCTCGCCGATCCACTCCCGCAGCCTCACCGCGCAGTATTTCCCCGGCGCGCTGCGCAGCGCGGGAAGCGCCTGCGAGGTGAGTGCGGACGAGGCATCGAAAGCCGTCAGCGGCAGGCCGCTGGCTCACGACACCCTTCGATGAGGCACGCGCACGCGGGTGGCATCGCCCTGCGGCAGGCGGCGCCGCTGCCCGGCTGCTCAGGCGGTCTTGGCCGCGAGGACCGGACACTCGGCGAAGCCGATGACGCGCTCGGTGATGCTGCCCATGAGCAATCGGTCGAGACCGGTCCGGCCGTGGGTGCCGACGACGATCAATGCGGCGCCGATCCGCCTGGCCTGCTCGACGATGACCTGCTCCGGACGTCCTTCGGCAACGATGCCGTCACCGCCGAAGCGCGCCTTGACCTGCTCGACCGCGGTCACGGCCTCCTGGCGTCGCGCGGCGTTATGGCTGGGCAGCACGGCCGAGACTGCCGTCAGCGGCCGTTGCAGGCTCTGCGCCAGACGAGCTGCGGCGGTGACGGCAATGTCGGCGTAGGTGGAACCGTCGGTTGCGACCAGGATTCCTCCCGTTTCCAGGTGCGCGCCACGCGGCACCACCAGCACGTTGCACGGCGCATGGCCGATGACCCGGGCCGTGGCGTCGCCGATCAGGTCGCGGGCCAGGCCGCGACGACCGCGGCGGCCGATGACGATGAGGTCGGCGGCGTATTCGGTGGCGGTTTCGACGATGCCGCGATACGGATCGTCCGCTTCGGCGATCACCACCTCGTGGGCGACATCGGCCGCAGCTTCCGCCGCCGCGACGACATCCGTCCTGGCCTTGGCAAGCGCGGCTTCTTCCAGACCCGGGACGGTGGAAGCGTACTCCGGGTTGTAGACCGCGATCCCGGTGACGAACAGCATGCCCTTGCTGCGACGGGCAAGCTCGACGGCCGTGCGCACCGCACCGGCGCTGTACTCGGAGCCATCGGTGGCCACTTCCATGCGCTGTAACGGGCCGGGGAGCGCCTGCGCCGCGGCAGGGGCGAGCGCGGCCATCTGTTCGGCAAGTTGCCTGGACTGATCGAGCCTGCGGTGCTCGGCGATGCCCTTGGTCAGCGAAGTCAGGACGGTGACGGCGCCGAGGATGAGCGCCACCGCCAGCACGGAGTCACCCAGCGTCGCCAGCGTGCCTGCGGTTCCCTTTTCCATGCGAGCGATGGCGCCCAGGTCGGACAGGTAGCCAGGAATGTAGAAGAAGCGCGAGAACAGCACGGTGAGCATGATCACCGCCATCACCAGCTTGATCTGGTAGTCCTTGACGTAGGTGGTGCCGATGGCGCCGAGCTGGATGCCGAACAGCGAGCCGAGCAGGATCAGCATCGCCAGGCGGATGTCCACCGCGCCTTCGAGGCCGTAGATGAAGGTGCCGCCCAGGCCCATGACGAAGGCGATGACCAGCTCGGTGGCTGTAGCCATGATCGCCGGCACGCCGAGGATGTAGATCATCGCCGGCACGCCGATGAAGCCGCCGACCGCGATCGTGGCGGCCAGCATGCCGGTGGCGAAGCCGATGGGGATGATGAACAGCAGCGAGACGCGCGCGCCGATCGCCTTGAAGTGGATCATGGTGCCGGGAATCTCGATCGACTGCGCCCAGCGCGCAAGCGCCGGCACCTCGGCCGGTACGTCGTGGCCGGCCTTCTTCAGCCGGTAGTAATCGCGCAGCACGTAGCCGCCGACGATGGCCAGCACGACGATGAAGATCACCGAGACGTAGAGGTCGGTGCCGGCGCGTCCGAAATCGTGCTTGATCGAGGTCATCACCTGCTTGCCGTAGAGCATGCCGGCTTCGGCGACGAGGCCGAGGACGACGCCGAGCTTGACGTCGACCTGCCCGTACTTGTGGCGCTTGACCGAGCCGACCAGGGCCTTGGGGAATTTGTGGCAGATGTTCGAGGCGACCGCGACCATGGCCGGAGCGCCGAGCGACATCATGGCCGGCGTGAGCACGAAGGCGCCGCCGGAGCCGATGAAGCCTGACACCATGCCGGCGACGAAGCCGATCAGCACCAGCAGGAAGACGGTAGCGGCGTTGAGCTCGATGAACTGGACGGCTTCCATCGCCGTTCCTCAATGCTTCGCGGCCGGCTTGAGACCCATCAGGTCCCAGAACAGGCCGGTGAAGGCGCCATGCACATAGGAACGGCGAAGGCGATCAGGATGATCGGCAGCACGTGCCACCAGGTGCCGGGTTCGAGTTGCCCGCCGTGGGCGGCGCAGGCGGCGGCATCGAGCCGATGGTAGTAGATTGCCCCGGGGCCGCTGCCGACCACGCAGGCGTCCGGCGTCGTGTGCGCCATGTACATGAGCAGGTCGGCGTAGTTGAAGATTGCCGCGTACAGGGCGGCCGTGGCCGCACCCCAGAAAACCGTCTTCCCGAAATGCCCGCCCTGCCGTTCCATGCCTTCTCCCGGACCCCGCAACGCGCGATGTGGGCACGTGGTCCGACAAAGGCGGTCGGCCGTGGCGCGCGTCGGATGTTGATATTAACCCGGATCGTCCCTACGGCGGCCCCGGGGGACCGGCGCGAGACCTGGCGGCCGCCGTTTCGCGTCTGACGCGACGATCCGGGATTAACCCGGTTCTCGCCTGGGGGCACGCAGCAGCCCGGCCGCTCACCGCTCGAGCACGTAGGCTCCCGGCGCGTCGGCGAGTTTCGGATATCCCGGGGTGGCGAGCGGAGGCGGCTCGACGAGCTCGCCGCACTGCGGCCGCAGCCACTCGACCCAGTCCGTCCACCAGGTGCCTTCATGTCCTTCGGCGCGCTCCCGCCAGCCTTCCGCGGAATCGGCACGGTGCGCGATCCCGACCCGGTAGCTTCGTTTGGGCGGAACGACCACCGGGTTGACGATCCCGAGGATGTGCCCCGAGCTCGCGAGCACGAAGCGCTTGGGCGCCATCACGAAGTTGCAGATCCGGAAGGCCTGGGCCCAGGGCGCGATGTGGTCGTCCTCGGCGCAGACCGCGTAGAGCGGCTGGCGGATGCGTTCGAGGTCCAGCGCTTCACCCGCGATCTCGATCTGGTCCTTGCGGATCAGCCGGTTGTTCAGGTACAGCTCGCGCAGGTACCATTCGTGCATCCGGGCCGGCATGCGCGTGGTGTCCATGTTCCAGTACAGGACGTCGAAGGTCGGAGGCGTCTCGCCGTACAGATAGCCATGCACCACGTAGTGCCAGATCAGGCTGTTCGAGCGCAGCAGCCGGAATGCCGCCGCCATCTCGCGCCCGTCCAGATAGCCACGGCTCGCCATGGTGCGCGACAGCCACCGGACGGTGCCCTCGTCCAGGAAGACATCGATGTCGCCCGGCTTGTGGAAGTCCACCAAGGTCGTGAACAGGCTCCAGTGCGCCACCGGCACCTTCTCCGCCTCGCCGTAGCGGCGGTTCGCCCATGCCATGTACATGGCGAGCGCGGTTCCGCCGATGCAGTAACCGACCGCATGCACGCGCCCGGCGCCGCTCACGGCGCGCGCGACCTCGACGATGCGCTCCACGCCACCCATCAGGTAGTGCTCGAAACCGGTGTCGCGCATCTCCGGCCCCGGATTCCTCCAGCTCGTGATGAACACCTGAAAGCCCTGGTCGAGGAGGAACTTCACCAGGCTCTTGCGCGGCGTGAGGTCGAGCACGTAGAACTTGTTGATCCACGGCGTGACGATGACGATCGGCAACGCGTGAACCCGCGGCGTCGTGGCCGCGTAGTGGATCACCTCCAGCAGGTCGTTGCGATAGACGACCGCGCCCGGAGTGGTCGCGAGGTTCTCGCCCACGCGGAAGTCCTCCGGATCGGTCATGCGCACGGTGCCCGCCTGGAGATCGGCGAGGAAGTTCTGCAAGCCGCGCGCGAGGCTCTCTCCGCGCGTTTCCGCAGCCTTGCGCATCGCCTCGGGATTGAGCCAGAGGAAGTTCGTCGGCGCCATGGCGTTGAGCCACTCGCGCCACCAGAACGCGGCGCGCCGGCGTTCCCTGCCCGACAGGCCGGGCGTCTCGTAGAGCGCGTCCTGTACGTGGCGGGTGATCAGCAGGTACCACTCCTTGACGATGTCGAAACTCGGCTCCTCCCGCCACGCCGGGTCGAGGAAACGTTTGTCGTCCGCATGGGGAAGGACCGGATCCTCCGAGGGCAGGCCGACCGCCCGCCGCCACGAATGCGCCATGACCGCGAGCAGGTCGGCGGAGGCGCGCGAACCCATCTCGGCCAGTTCCTGCGGATGCGTGAGCCACGCCAGTTGCGCGTGGGCGAGCGGCGCGATGATCCCGACGGGATCGACGAGCGCCTCCAAGGACTCGTGCAGGTGGTTCAGATTCGCGGTGGCGGCGGTGCGCCGCCTTTCGCCGTTCATGACCGGACCTCCAATGGATGCATTTCCTTCGGCCGGAGCGGCGCCGGGATCGTCGCCGTCATTCCGCGCTCCGGTACGACGACGTCGTTCCAGCCGAGGCGCTCGGTGATCGCGCGTGCCAGCGAGCGCGCGGATTCGCGCTCGCCATGAACGACGAAGGTGCGCGCGGGCGGCTCGACAAAGCCGCCGAGCCAGGCGAGCAGCGCCGCGCGATCGGCGTGCGCCGACAGCCCGCCGATGGTGTGGATACGCGCGCGCACCGGAACCGCCTCGGAGAACAGCTTCACAGAGCGCGCACCATCGACCAGCCTGCGTCCCAGCGTGCCGGCGGCCTGGAAGCCCGCGATCACCACGCTGCACTCGGGCCGCGGCAGGTTGTGGCGCAGATGGTGCTTGATGCGTCCGGCGTCGCACATCCCGCTCGCGGAAATGATGACCGCGCCCGCGCGCACTTCGTTAAGCGCGACCGATTCCTCGATGCTCTGCACGAACCGGATCGGCGGTTGCTCGGGGTGCGCGCGCTGCCAGGCGATCAGGCTGCGGGTGGGCGCATCGAGCAGCTCCACATGGCGCAGCGTGACCTCGGTGGCCGCGAGCGACATCGGTGAGTCGACATAGATCGCCGGTGCGCGGATGCGGCCACGGCGCACGAGGTCCGTCAGCATGAACAGCAGTTCCTGCGTGCGCCCGACCGAAAACGCCGGAATGACGACGTTCCCGCGCCTACGCTCCAGCGTGTCGCCGAGCACGGAGACGAGTTCGTCCTCGGTCTCCTGCATGCCCCGGTGGAGGCGATCGCCATAGGTCGATTCGACCACCAGCACGTCGGCATGGCGGATCGGAGTCGGGTCACGCACGACCGGCCGGGCGGGCTGTCCGAGATCGCCCGAGAAGACCAGCTTGGTCGCCGCGCGTTCATCTCCCACCCACAGCTCGATGATCGCGGAACCGAGGATGTGCCCGGCATCGCGGAAGGTGCAGTGCACCGCCGGATGGGGCGAAAACGCGCTGTCATAGTCCTGGGCACGCAACTGCTTCAGCGAGCTTTCGGCCTGGGTCACGGTGTAGAGCGGCGCGCGCTCGTGTCCGCGACGCGCAAACACGCCGCGGCGGTGGCGGTTCTCCCATTCCGCCTCCTTTTCCTGGATGTGCGCGGCATCGAGCAGCATCACCGCGAGCAGGTCGACGCTGGCCGCGGTGGCGTAAATCGGCCCGCGATAGCCGAGCGCGACCAGCCGCGGCAGCAGCCCCGAATGATCGAGGTGCGCATGCGTGAGCAGCACGAAGTCGAGCGTCTTCAGCTCGAAGGCGAGTGCCCGGAGGTTCCTGAGATAGGCTTCGCGGCCACCCTGGAACAGCCCGCAATCGACCAGAAAGCGCAGCCCCGGCGCCTCCACCAGGAAGCACGAGCCGGTCACCTCGCCGGCCGCTCCAAGAAAACCGACCCGCATCGCAGACGCCTCTCGCCCGGTGTGCTATGTTGGAAGCGGTTCTCTCAACGTGGGAAGGATTCCATCATGTTCAAGCATCTTCTGGTACCGACCGACGGCTCCCCGCTGTCGGAAGAAACGATGCGGCGCGCGGTGTCTTTCGCGAAGGACGCGGGGGCGAGGATCAGCTTTTTCTTCGCCAAGCCGGATTACCCGATCTCATTCTACGGCGAAGGCGCGATCATGGACCCGGATTCTCCGGAGAAATTCGCCGCGATGGCCGACAAGCAGGCGAAGGAGATCCTCGGCGCGGCATTGAAGCTGGCGCAGGAAGCCGGGGTCGAGGCCGACACGGCGAGCGCGGTGAGCGACATGCCGCACGAAGCGATCATCGCCGAGGCGAACGCGCGCGGCTGCGACCTGATTTTCATGGCCTCGCATGGCCGCCGCGGCATCTCGGCACTGCTCCTCGGCAGCGAGACCCAGAAGGTACTCGCGCACTCCAAGATCCCGGTGCTCGTGTATCGGTGAGATCGCCGGCCGGTGCTATCCGGCGGCACCGCCGTATCCCGAGGGCATCCCCATCCTGCCCGAGAGCGAGCGCGACGAACCGGTGCTCGATCGCGCGCTGGAGGCGTTCCTGCGCGAACGCAGGCTGGCGCGATAGGCGCCGGCCTCAGCCGCCGGCCTTGCGCCGGTCTTCTTCGGCCTTCTTCGCGAAGTAGCGCAGCAGGAAGATCGCCATGACGACGACGAAGGCGATCGTGAACACGCTGAACAGGCCGAAATCGGATCCGAACAGAAGCTTCCATGCCATGATGCTCACCTCCCGCGACTGGACTGTGAAACCAGATTTGCCGAGCGCTGCCCCGGCAGGACGATCGGCCCCGCCAGGCGCCAGGTGCCCGCGCCATCCTCGATGCTCACCTGCCACTTCCCGGCCGCCAGCGCGCCGAGCGGTGCCCGGTAGAGTGCGCCGTCACCGGCGAGCGTGATCGTCCGGTCCATCCTCGGCCGTGTTGCGTGCGCGAGTTTCAGCCGCAGCTCAGGCGGCAGGACGGCGCCCTCGCGCGCGCTCATCGTCACCTCGATCGCGTCCTGGACGATGCGCAGCCGGGCCGCAAGTTCCAGCGCGCCGGCACGCTCATCGCGCGCCAGGCTGCGGTTGATCGCCAGACCCTGCCGGTAGTAGTCATCGGCCACCAGTCCGTCGTTGCTGCGCACGGCGAGCCACAGGGTGACCGCGCCAGCGACGATCGCAGTGACCGGCAGCACCATGATCAGCCAAGGCCAGGGCTCCCTATACCAGGGACCGGTATCGCGGCGCTCGCGCATCGTGCGGCTCATGGCAGCAGG
>Ga0100383_1002205_pt1 | contig 12195 bp, 11 predicted proteins | sample CryGeymeta201507_FD_81565 | JGI IMG/M metagenome (GOLD analysis project Ga0100383, IMG submission 81565) | Groundwater microbial communities from Crystal Geyser aquifers in Utah, USA - Crystal Geyser metaG 2015-07 | ecosystem: Environmental > Aquatic > Deep subsurface > Groundwater | place: USA...
ACGCCGTGCGCCGCGCCGTCAGCGCCGCGCTGGGGGCGCTGGGCCTGCGCGACGCCGACCCCGCCCGCCGCATCGCCGCCGCCAGCGCGGTTTTCACCAGCCGCGACGCCGCCCAGCTCGGACCGCTTGACGCCGCTTTGGCGGCGGAGACCGACCCTGCCGCGCGCCGCGCGCTGGAGCAGGCGCGCGCCTCAGTTGTTCTGGCGACCGACGCCAGCCCCGCCGACAAGATCGCCGCGCTCGACGTGCTGATCGCGCGCGGCGACCGCGATGCGCTGTCGCTGGCGACGGCGGCGCTGGCCGACCGCTCGCCGCAGGTCGCCGCTGCGGCGGAGGACGCGCGGGCCGCCATCGAGCGCGCGCAGGCGCTATGGGATGCGGCGCGCAACGTGTGGTTCGGCCTGTCGCTCGGCTCGGTGCTGATGCTGGCGGCGATCGGGCTGGCGATCACCTTTGGGGTGATGGGCGTGATCAACATGGCGCATGGCGAGCTGGTGATGCTGGGCGCCTACTCGGCCTATGCGGTGCAGCAGGGGCTGGCGGCGTTCGCGCCGGGGCTGATGGAGTGGTCGCTGGCGCTGGCGTTGCCGATCGCGTTTCTGGTGGCGGGCGCCGTAGGTGTGGCCATCGAGCGCGGCGTGGTGCGCTGGCTCTACGGCCGCCCGCTGGAGACGCTGCTGGCCACCTGGGGCGTGTCGCTGATCCTGCAACAGGCGGTGCGCAGCCTGTTCGGGCCGACCAACAAGGCGGTGATCACGCCGCAATGGATGTCGGGCGCGTTCGAGGTCGGGCAGCTCACCATCACCTACAACCGCTTCTTCATCGTGATTTTCGCGCTGGCGGTGTTCTTCGCGCTGATGCTGCTGCTGCGGCGCACGCCGATGGGCCTGCAGATGCGCGCCGTCACCCAGAACCGGCGCATGGCCGACGCGATGGGGGTGCGCACCGGCTGGGTCGATGCGATGACCTTCGGCCTCGGCGCCGGGATCGCCGGGATCGCGGGCGTCGCGCTCAGCCAGATCGACAACGTGTCGCCCAATCTGGGGCAGGGCTATATCGTGGACAGCTTCATGGTGGTGGTGTTCGGCGGCGTCGGCAACCTGTGGGGCGCGCTGGCGGGGGCCTTCACGCTGGGGGTGGCCAACAAGTTCCTTGAGCCTTTCGCGGGCGCGGTGCTGGCGAAGATCCTGGTGCTGGTGTTCATCATCCTGTTCATCCAGAAGCGCCCGCGCGGCCTGTTCGCGCTCAAGGGCCGGGCGGTGGAGGCGTGAGCATGATCGACGCCCGCGCCGCCGTCTTTCTCGGCCTGCTGTTCGCCGCCGCGGTCGCCGTGCCGCTGATGAGCCTGATGGCCGCGCCTGGCTCGGGGCTGCACCTGCCCAGCTATGCGGTGTCGCTGTTTGGCAAGTATCTCACCTACGCGCTGCTGGCGCTGAGCGTTGATCTGATCTGGGGCTATGCGGGCATCCTGTCGCTGGGCCATGGCGCGTTCTTCGCGCTGGGCGGCTATGCGATGGGGATGCACCTGATGCGCGAGATCGGCGACCGGGGGGTGTACGCCAACCCCGATCTGCCCGACTTCATGGTGTTTCTGAACTGGGGCGAACTGCCGTGGTTCTGGCTGGGCTTTGACATGTTCTGGTTCGCCGTGGTGATGGCGATGGTCGCGCCCGGTCTGCTGGCCTTCGTATTCGGCTGGTTCGCGTTCCGCAGCCGCGTCACCGGCGTGTATTTCTCGATCATCACCCAGGCGATGACCTATGCGCTGCTGCTGGCGTTCTTTCGCAACGAGATGGGTTTTGGCGGCAACAACGGGCTGACCGACTTCAAGGACATTCTCGGCTACAGCCTGCAATCCGACGCCACCCGCGCCGGGCTGTTCGTCGCCTCGGCGCTGGCGCTGGGCGGCGGCTATGCGCTGTGCCGCGCGATCACCCGCTCGCGCGCGGGCAAGGTGCTGATCGGGGTGCGCGACGCGGAAAGCCGCACGCGGTTTCTCGGCTACCGCGTCGAGCGCTACAAGCTGTTCGTGTTCTGCGTCTCGGCGATGCTGGCGGGGGTGGCGGGGGCGCTGTATGTGCCGCAGGTCGGCATCATCAACCCGTCGGAGTTCTCACCCGCGTCCTCGATCGAGATCGTGATCTGGGTGGCGGTGGGCGGGCGCGGCACGCTGGCGGGCGCGGCGCTGGGGGCGCTGATCGTCAACGCCTTCAAGACGCTGTTCACCGGCTGGTTTCCCGAGATGTGGCTGTTCGCGCTGGGCGCGCTGTTCATCGGCGTGACGCTGTTCCTGCCGAGGGGCGTGCTGGGCGCGCTGGAGGCGCTGCGTCGGCCCCGGCGCGGCGGCGCGCCTGCGGCGCAGGCGGCGGAGGCGCGGCGATGACCATCACGGCGGCGAACTCGATCCTCTATCTCGACGACGTGCATGTGGCCTTCGACGGCTTCAAGGCGATCAACGGGCTGTCGCTGGTGCTGGGCCCTGGCGAGATGCGCGCGATCATCGGCCCCAACGGCGCCGGCAAGACGACGATGATGGACATCATCACCGGCAAGACCCGCCCCGACCGCGGCGACGTGCTGTTCGCGGGCGAGGTGGACCTCACGCAGCAGGACGAAGCCTCGATCGCGCGGCTGGGCATCGGGCGAAAATTCCAGAAACCCACGGTGTTCGAGACCCAGAGCGTCGAGGACAACCTGCTGCTGGCGCTGAAAGGTCCGCGCGACGTGTTCGCCACGCTGTTCGCGCGCGGCCGGGCGGAGGAGCGCGCGCGCATCGACGCGCTGCTGGCGCTGATCCGGCTGGAGGGGCGCCGCCGCGACCTCGCCGCCGACCTCAGCCACGGCCAGAAGCAATGGCTGGAGATCGGGATGCTGCTGGCGCAGGATCCCAAGGTGCTGCTGGTGGACGAGCCTGCGGCGGGGATGACCGACGCCGAGACCATGCAGACCGCCGAGCTGCTGCGCGCGGTGGCGGGCGCGCATTCGGTGGTGGTGGTCGAGCACGACATGGCCTTCGTGCGCGCGCTGGATGTGAAGGTGACGGTGCTGCATCAGGGCGCGGTGCTGGCCGAAGGCTCCATCGACCACGTCAGCGCGGTGCCGGAGGTGGTGGATGTCTATCTTGGCCGCTGAGCGGGGGCGCGCGCGATGCTGAGCGTGGAGGCCATCGACCTGCACTATGGCGCCGCGCAGGCGCTGCGCGGCGTCAGCATCGCGGCGAAGCCCGGCGAGGTGACCTGCGTGCTGGGCCGCAACGGCGTCGGCAAGACTTCGCTGCTGCGCGCCATCATCGGTCATCAGCCGATCAGCCGGGGCGCGATCCGCTGGGAGGGCGCGAAGCTGGACGGCCTGCCGCCCCACGCCCGCGCCCGGCGCGGTCTGGCGGTGGTGCCGCAGGGCCGCGAGATATTCCCGCTGCTGACCGTGCGCGAAAACCTTGAGACCGGCTTCGCCCCCCTGCCCCGCCGCGAGCGCGCCATCCCGCAGGAGGTGTTCGAGCTGTTCCCGGTGCTGCGCGAGATGCTGGGGCGGCGCGGCGGCGATCTTTCCGGCGGCCAGCAGCAGCAACTCGCCATCGGCCGCGCGCTGGTGACGCGCCCGCGCCTGCTGACGCTCGACGAGCCGACCGAGGGCATCCAGCCCAGCATCATCAAGGACATCGGCCGCGCCATCGCCTATCTGCGGTCACGCGGCGACATGGCGATCGTGCTGGTGGAGCAGTATTTCGACTTCGCCCGCGAACTGGCCGACCGGTTCTATGTGCTCGACCGGGGCGAAGTGGCGGCTGAGGGCGGGCGCGCCGACCTCGACAGCCCGGCGGTGCGCAAGCTGCTGACGGTGTGAGGCGGCGTTGCCGAGCGGACACGAAAAACCCCGACGTTCCGGGTGTGGAGCGACGGGGCTGATTTTTTCATTCAGGCGCGGCGAGCGCCCGTCTGCCAGAAGCGCCGATCAGAGGACCTGCAGCGCCCCCGCCGAGGCGCGGCCGTCGCGGCCCGTCTCCAGTTCATAGGACACGGCCTGACCGTCGTTCAGCGTGCGCAGACCGGCGCGCTCGACCGCCGAAATGTGCACGAACACGTCCTTGCCGCCATCCTTGGGCTCGATGAAGCCAAAGCCCTTGGTCGCATTGAACCATTTCACAGTGCCCTGAGGCATCTGGAGTCTCCCGTCTCGATCACCGCCCGCAGGATGCGGCGGCTGCGGCGCAGTCGGTAGATATCGAAGACTGCAGCCGTCGCGACGTGAGCAGTTCAATAGCATAGCAACTCGCCAAGCCTAAATACACCGAAACGCCCCTGCTCGCAAGAACAAGCAGCGGCTCAGCCCTGCGCCTTGCGCTTGAGCCGCCAGCGGTGAAGCACAGGCTCGGTATAGCCCGACGGCTGGACCCGGCCCTGAAAGACCAGATCGCAGGCGGCCTTGAACGCCGCGCCGTCAAAGCCGGGCGCCATGGGCGCATAGGCCGGATCGCCCGCGTTCTGCGCGTCCACCTTTTCGGCCATGCGGCGCATCGCGGCCATGACCTCGGCCTCGCTGACGACGCCGTGATGCAGCCAGTTGGCGAGATGCTGCGAGGAGATGCGGCAGGTCGCGCGGTCCTCCATCAGGGCGACATCGTGGATGTCGGGCACTTTCGAGCAGCCCACGCCCTGGTCGATCCAGCGCACCACATAGCCCAGAATCCCTTGCGCGTTGTTCTCGATCTCGGCGCGCACCTCGTCCTCCGACCAGTTGGGCCGGTCGGCGAGCGGGATTTGCAGCAGCTCGTCGCGGCTGGCGCGCGGGCCGCCCGCCGCGATCGCGTCCTGCCGGGCGGCGACATCGACGCGCAGGTAATGCGTGGCGTGCAGCGCCGCGGCCAGCGGCCCCGGCACCCAGGCGCAGTTCGCCCCGGCCTGCGGGTGGCCGATCTTGTCGCGCAGCATGTCGGCCATGGCGTCGGGGGCCGCCCACATGCCCTTGCCGATCTGCGCGCGGCCCTTCAGCCCGCAGGACAGGCCGACATCCACGTTCCAGTCCTCATAGGCCCTGATCCAGGCGGCGCCCTTCATCTCGGCCTTGCGGATCATCGGCCCGGCCTCCATCGAGGTGTGGATCTCATCGCCGGTGCGGTCGAGAAAGCCGGTGTTGATGAACACGATGCGCGACCGCGCCGCCGCAAGGCAGGCGCGCAGGTTCAGCGTGGTGCGCCGCTCCTCGTCCATCACGCCCATCTTCAGCGTGTCGCGCGGCAGGCCCAGCATCGCCTCGACCCCCGCGAACAGCGTGTCGGCGAACGCCACCTCGTCGGGGCCGTGCATCTTGGGCTTGACGATATAGACCGAGCCTGCGGGAGAATTGCGCCGCGCGGCCAGATCGTGCATCGCGATGGCCGCGACCATCGCGGCGTCCACGATCCCCTCGGGGGCCTCATGGCCGTCGCGGTCGCGGATCGCGGGCGTGGTCATCAGGTGGCCCACGGTGCGCACCAGCATCAGCGTGCGCCCCGGCAGCCGCGCGGGCGCGCCGTCGGGACCGGTGAAGACGCGGTCTGCGGCCATGGCGCGGGTCTCGACGCGGTCGCCGCGCTTCACCGAGACTTCGAGCAACCCCTTCATCAGCCCCAGCCAGACGCGATAGGCCGCCACCTTGTCGGCGGCGTCCACGGCGGCGATGCTGTCCTCAAGGTCCATGATCGCGGTCACGGCGGCCTCGATCAGCACATCGGCAACCCCGGCGGGATCGGCGGCGCCGACCGGCTTTTCGCGGTCGATCGCCAGTTCAAGGTGCAGGCCGTGGCGGTTGAGCACAATCGCCTCGGGCGCGTCGGCTGCGCCGCGCCAGCCGGTGAACTGCGCCGGATCGGCCAGCGGCGCGGGGCCCTCCGCCGTCTGCGCCACCAGCGCGGCCCCCTCCACCGCATAGGCCAGAACCTCGGCGTGCGACGCGCCCGACAGCGGCGCGACATCGTCGAGCAACCGCTTCACCCAGTCGCGCGCCAGCGCCGCGCGCGCGGCGTCGAAGGCCCGGCCCTGCGGCGCTGCGCCCAGCGCGTCCGAGCCGTAGAGCGCGTCATAGAGCGACCCCCAGCGCGCGTTGGCGGCGTTCAGCGCGAAGCGCGCGTTCATCACCGGCGCCACAAGCTGCGGCCCGGCGATGCGCGCGATCTCGGGATCGACGTTTTCGGTGGTGATCGACACGCCCTCCGGCTCGGGCGCCAGATAGCCAATCTCCTCGAGAAAGGCGCGATAGGCGCCCGCGTCATGCGGCTGGCCGCGCCGCGCGCGGTGCCAGGCGTCGATGGCGCCCTGAAGCGCGTCGCGCCGCGCCAGCAGCGCGCGGTTCTGCGGCGCAAGATCGTGGATCAGCCCGTCCAGCCCCGCCCAGAACGCGGGCGCGCCGACCGGCAGGCCGGGCAGCACCTCCGCCTCGACGAACGCCGCAAGCTCCGCCGCCACGCTCAAAGCTCCGCGCGTCACGAAATCGGCCATGGTCGCTTTCTCCCTGCTGAACCCTCGCGCCGTCTTGGGAGGTTTTCGCAGGTGCGGCAAGACCGACAAGGCGCGCCGACGACCACAGGATGGAAAACGCCGCGCGCGGACGCTATACCCGACGAAAGGCGTCGGCATTCCGCCCTGCGCCGTCGCGTCCTGATCGGAGTTTGCGCCATGTCCGTCACCCCCGAAGCGATTCTCGCCGCCCTGCGCACCGTGCCCGCCCCGGATGGCGGCGGCGACATCGTGGCGGCGGGCATGGTGCAGGGGCTGACGGTGGGCGGCGACGCCGTCAGCTTCGTGATCGAGGTCGATCCCGCGCGCGGCGCGGCGCTGGAGCCGTTGCGCGCGGCGGCGGAGGCGGCGGCGAAGGCCGTGCCAGGCGTGGCGCGCGCGCTGGTGGCGCTGACCGCGCACAGCGCGCGGCCCGGCGCGTCGCAGCCGCCTCAGCGACCGGCCCAGCGCCCGGCCACCCCCCCCGATCTGCCCCCCGATCTGGGCGTCTCGCGCCGCGCGGGGCCGGGCGACAAGCCGCTGAAGCCGGTGCCCCCCGCGCCCAACGAGGGCCGGATCGCCGGGGTGCGCCATATCATCGCGGTGGCGTCGGGCAAGGGCGGCGTCGGCAAATCCACCGTGGCGTGCAACCTGGCGCTCGCGCTGGCGGCGGAGGGCGCGCGGGTCGGGATTCTGGACGCCGACGTCTATGGCCCCTCGCAGCCGAGGATGCTGGGCGTGACGGGCAAACCCGCCTCGCCCGACGGCAAGACCATCACGCCGCTGCACGGCCACGGCGTGGCGGTGATGTCGATGGGCTTCATGGTGGACGAGGGCCAGTCGATCGTGTGGCGCGGGCCGATGCTGATGTCGGCGCTGACGCAGATGCTGCATCAGGTCGCCTGGGGCGATCTGGATTATCTGGTGGTCGATCTGCCGCCAGGCACCGGCGACGTGCAGCTGACCCTCAGCCAGAAGGCGACGATCACCGGCGCCGTGGTGGTCTCGACGCCGCAGGACATCGCGCTGATCGACGCGCGCAAGGCGCTCGACATGTTCCGCAAGACCAACACGCCGGTGCTGGGGATCATCGAGAACATGAGCACGTTCTGCTGCCCCAACTGCGGCGTCGAAACCCAGATCTTCGGCCACGGCGGCGCGCGGCGCGAGGCGGCGACGCTGGGCCTGCCGTTCCTGGGCGAGATCCCGCTCGATCTGGAGACCCGCCAGCTTTCCGACAGCGGGACGCCGATCGTGGTGTCGCGCCCCGGCAGCGCGCAGGCGAAGCGCTTTCGCGAGATCGCGCGGGCGGTGATGGCGGCGCCCGAGATCACGCGCGCCATGGCGCAGGCGTAAGCGCGCAGCGCCTTGACGCGCCGCGCCGCCGCGCCTATCCACGCGCGGCGACGGCAGGGTAGCTCAGCTGGTTAGAGCGCACGACTCATAATCGTGAGGTCGAGGGTTCGAGTCCCTCCCCCGCCACCATGCGGCCCTCAGCCGCGCGCGCCGCCCACAACGCCGGTGTCGAACAGCCGCGCGATCTCGCCGCTGGCCAGCCCCATCACATCGGCCAGCACCGCCTCGGTGTCGGCGCCCAGCAGCGGCGCGGGCGCGGGCGCGGCGCGGTCGGCGCCGGTGATGGTGAAAGGCGAGCCGGGCGTCAGCAGCGCGCCGATCTCCGGCTGATCGACCATCGCGAACATCGGGTTGTCGGCGGACACGTCGGGGTCCTCCGCCACGGCTTCGGCGAAGCTGCGAAACACCGACCAGGTGACGCCCGCGCCGTCGAGCGCGGCGGCGATGTCGTCGAGCCTGCGCGCCTCGAACCACGGGTTCATCGCCGCCGCGATGTCCTTGCGCGCCATGAATCGCGCGCCCTCCTGCGTCAGGTCCAGCCCCAGCTCCGCCGAGAGCGTGGCCATGCTCTCCGCCGTGCCGGTGACGCGCACCAGCCCCTTCCACTGCCGGTCGGTCAGCCCCACCACCATCACGCGGCGCCGGTCCGCCGTCTCGAAATCCCAGCCGAAGGCGCCGTAGAGCGCGTTGCCGTATTTGGGCCGGTCCACGCCGTTGATCTGCACTTCGCCGATGATGCCGAGATTGCCCAGCATCGCCGCCGCGACATCCTTCAGCGCCAGTTCGATCTGGCCGCCCTGCCCGGTCGCGCGCCGCCGCCGCTCCGCCGCCAGCAGACCCAGCGCCGCCATCTGCCCGGTGATGCAGTCCCACGCGGGCAGGACGTGGGCGACCGGCTCGGTCGATCCCTCCGGCCCGGTCGCCATCGGAAAGCCCAGCGCCGGGTTCACCGTGTAATCCACCGCCGGGCCGCCGTCGCGCGTGCCGATCACCGAGGCCACGATCACGTCGGCGCGGCGCTGGCGCAGCGTCTCGTAGTCGGTCCAGCCCTTCACCTTGAGGTTGGTCAGAAACACGCCCGCATCCGGCCCCGGCGCGCAGATCAGCGCCGAGACCAGCTCGCGCCCCTCCGGCCGCGACAGATCGACAGCAACGCTGCGCTTGCCCTTGTTCAGCCCGGCCCAGAACAGGCTGCGCCCCCCGGCGGTGACCGGCCAGCGGTGATGGTCAAGCCCGCCCTCCAGCCGGTCGATGCGAATCACGTCGGCGCCCATCTGCGCCAGCGTCATCCCCGCCAGCGGCGCCGCGACAAACGCCGCGCTCTCGATCACCCTCAGCCCGCCCAAAAGCTGCGCCATGGCGCGCTCCTTTCATGTTGCACCGCAACACACCCTAGCGCGCAGTCCGCGCCGCGCAACCGCGTCATGCGGGCGCGGGCCGCCGCAAAACCGTCACGACCCTCTCGACGGCGCCGTTGAACGGGGTCAAGCTGACGTTGCCGGTAAGCGCCGGGTGAACAACCGCCGCGCGAGGGGGCGTGGCGCAGGGGGGAATGGCGTGAAGCTCGCAAGCCTGAACGACGGAACGCGCGACGGTCGGCTGGTGGTCGTGACCAGGGATCTGGCGCATTGCACCGACGCGCGGCGCATCGCGCCCACGTTGCAGGCGGCGCTGGACGATTGGGAGCGCGCGGGGCCGCAACTGGCCGCGCTCAGCCGCGATCTGGCGCTGGAGGCGGCGCCGTCGGAGCGGTTTCGCGAGCGTGACGCGCTCAGCCCGCTGCCGCGCGCCCATAGCTGGACCGACGGCTCGGCCTATGTGAACCACGTCGAGCTGACCCGCCGCGCGCGCGGCGCCGCGCTGCCGGAAAGCTTCTGGGAGACGCCGCTGATGTATCAGGGCGGCTCGGACTGTTTCCTCGCGCCGCGCGCGCCGATCTCTCTGGCCGACGAGGCCTGGGGCATCGACATGGAGGGCGAGATCGCCGTGGTCACCGGCCCGGTCGCCATGGGCGCCAGCGCCGAGGCGGCGGGCGCCGCGATCCTGCTGGTGATGCTGGTCAACGACGTGTCGCTGCGCGGGCTGGCGCCGGCGGAGCTCGCGAAGGGATTCGGCTTTCTGCAAAGCAAGCCGCAGACCGCCTTTTCGCCGGTCGCGGTGACGCCGGACGAGCTGGGCGCCGCATGGCGCGGATTCCGGGTTCACCGCCCGCTGCACGTCGATCTCAACGGCGCGCCGCAGGGACGCGCGGAGGCGGGGAACGACATGGTCTTCGACTTCGCCCAGCTTGTCGCGCACGCGGCGCGCACCCGTCCGCTGGGGCCGGGGTCGATCGTCGGCGGCGGCACGGTCAGCAACCGCGCGCCCGACGGCGGACCCGGCGCACCGATCAGCGAAGGCGGGCGGGGCTATTCCTGTCTTGCCGAATTGCGGGTGGTCGAGACGCTGCTGCACGGCGCGGCGCGCACACCGTTCCTGCGCTTCGGCGACCGGGTGCGCATCGAGATGAACGATGTCGCCGACCGCTCGATTTTCGGCGCCATCGACCAGAAGGTGGAGAAATACGAAGGCTGAAGCGGCGTTCAGAACGTCGCCAGCCGCTCCACGAAGTCGAAGCTCACGCCCGCGTCGGACGCCTCGACATTGGCGACGCGGTAAAGGCCGATCCAGCCCTCGCGCTTGATCGCGTCCTCGCCCTTGGCGTCTTTCACCACATGCGCGCGCGCCAGCACCACCACGCCGTCGCGCAGCGCGCTGAAATATTCCGGCGAGCGCGGCGTCGCGCCGCGCCCCTCCAGCGTCAGCGGATCGCTGTAGCTGTTCGAGCCGGCGCCGAAGCGCGCCCATTGCTGCAACGCCACCGGCAGCGGCGCGCCGTCCACTTCGGCGAACCACGCCGTCGGCGCGGGCTGTTTGGTGAGGCGGACCTTGCGCGCATGGGTGGCGCCTTTCTGCGGCGCCTGTTTCACCTTGGCCATGTCGTCCACCTCCTTGTTGTCATGCGCCGCCAGGGCCTTGCGGCCCGGCGCGCGCGGTCACTCCGTCGCGGCGCGGGCGATGATCGCCTCGGCGCGGCGCACCATCCATGGGCCGCTGATCGCAAGCCCCGCAGACAGCGCCGCGCGCTGACGCAGCACGTCGCGCGCCCAGCTCAGGCGGGCGTCGGGGGACAGGCGACCGATCATGTCGGCCTTTTCCTGAGCAAGTTCGTGTTTCATGTCGTTCGTTTCATAGGGTCGAAAAAAAAGAAGGCCCGGTCCACCCCGCAAGGGGCGGACCGGGCCAATCGTGGCGATGCTGTTCGGATCAGTCGATCAGAACGAGCGACGCGGCCGAGCTGCGGCCATTGCGGTCGCTCTCGATCTGGTACTCAAGCTTCTGGCCGTCGTTCAGCGACGACAGACCGGCGCGCTCGACGGCCGAGATGTGCACGAACACATCCTGCCCGCCGTTCGACGGCTGGATGAAACCGAAACCCTTGGTGGCGTTGAACCACTTCACAGTGCCTGAAGCCATGTGATCGTCTCCTCAATCTACCGCCCGCAATATGCGACGGCTCGGCGCGGTCAGTCGGACATTGAAGACTGCGCCTGACAGAGACGGAGAAGTTCAAGTGTCGAATAACGTAGCCCCTCTGATATGTCATGTTCGGGGGGGCATTACAAGGCGCAGCCGCGCATCGCATCCGGCGCCCCCGCGCGGCGCGCCCCCGAAACCCCGCGCGGCGCGCCCCCGCAACGCGGCGCGGGGCGCCCCCGCAACGCGACGCGGCGCGCTCTGTGCTGCGATGCACCATCGCGCTATGCTGGCGCCCCGACCCTATTGCGAGACGCCGCCATGAGCAGCCACGACATCACCACCGCGCCGATGCTTTTTCTCCACGGCGCCTTCGGCGGGCCAGAGATCTGGACGCGCTTTGTCGCGCCGTGGTTCGCGGCGCGCGGGCGCCGGGTCGCCGCGCCGCGCTTGTCGCCGCCCGCCGCGCCGGGGCGGCGCGGCGCGCGGCTGCGCGATTATGTGGCGGCGGCGCGGGCGGCGGCGGATGAACTGGGCGGCGCGCCGGTCGTGATCGGCCATTCGCTGGGCGGTCTGGTCGCCCAGCATCTGGCGGCGGAGCGCCGCATGGCGGGACTGATTCTGGTTGGCTCGCCCGGACCATACGGCATCGCGCCATCGCTGTGGCGGTTGTCGGCGCAGCGCCCCAAGGTGCTGGCGGCGCTGATTCTGGCGCAGGCGGGGGCTGGCGGGCTGCTGGGCGTGGCGTCGGCGCGTCAGGCGCTGTTCACCGATGCGGCGCCGGACGACTGGGTGCGCAAGGTGGCCGCGCCGCCAACGCCGGAAAGCCCGCTGGCGCTGCTCGATGCGATGA
>Ga0100383_1002243_pt1 | contig 12039 bp, 17 predicted proteins | sample CryGeymeta201507_FD_81565 | JGI IMG/M metagenome (GOLD analysis project Ga0100383, IMG submission 81565) | Groundwater microbial communities from Crystal Geyser aquifers in Utah, USA - Crystal Geyser metaG 2015-07 | ecosystem: Environmental > Aquatic > Deep subsurface > Groundwater | place: USA...
ACCCCTGACCTCGATAGGTTCATCATTAATATTCGCTTGTCTAAAATAATGTTTTTTGTATTTAGGTGGGAGTGGGAGATCGACTGGATCCACAACTGTTACATCCCAGCCACGTTTTGTCATGAGGTGATTATACTCTGGAGTTTACGATGAGGCGGAACTGTAAGACAGGAGCGCACGGCTCCAAATGAAAAGAGAGAGCTTGAGGTAGAGGATGGCAAGTGCTACAAAACCCAATAGAAACCATGGATTGTAGAGTCCAAAGATGAGACGGGCGGGGATCGTGGCCAAAAGGGCAAAGGGAAAGAGATAGGTCAAAATTGCGGAACCGGTCTTGCCGTAAATCTCGATTGGTATAGTTGCCATCTTTTCCAGATCACGATAAAGCATAATTGTATTGTCGACTTCTAGATATTTGATTCCAACTGAGAGAATAATAATGTGCCATGACATAATTAACACAAAAGCAATCACTACAACGATAAGTACAAATAGAACGGAAGAAAAAATGAGAGGAAAACCAGAATTGATCCAAGCCCAAACAACCAAGCCTAGATAAGGGAAAATCAGGAGCGTATCCATCGGGTCAGTAGCGGAGAAAAGACTATAAAACAACTCAGAGAGTGGATTGAGCAAATAAAAATCGAAAGTTCCATCCACTACTTTTTGTCTAAACATGTAAATTCCTCGCATAAAAAGTTGGGCAATGTTTGAGACAAAATTAAAGAGAGCAAGGATTAGGATGGCTTGGGGCATAGTGTAACCCACAATGAGTTTGGCACGCCCCATGATCACGTAAAGCATGAGAAAGGCAGTGCCAAGGCGAAAGAGTTTGCCAAAAATAAAAAGTAGTGCAGCACCGCGTGCATTGGCTACCTGACTCTGGAATTGTTGAGAGGTGAGCTTAAGCCAGACGCGTAGGTAAGTTTTAGCGACCTTCAGCTTCATAACGTGAAAGTCCTTTCTGCCAAATAATTTTGGTAATTAAACCAAGAAAAATAACCCAAATAAATTGTGGAATCAGACTAATATTTTGACCTAGATAAATTTTGAGCGGAACATAAAGAAGGTATGGAAAAGGAGTTAATAGCATGATTTTTTGCCACATTTCTGGTAGCATATCTAGCGGAAACATAGCGCCTGTGGCAAACTCCATAATCACCATGAGGAGGAAACGTGGTGCCCAAATATCGCGGGTCCAGAAAGCGAGTGAACCAAAGATGACGTTGATATAGAAGAAGATAAAGATAGCACATAGTATAGAGCTCATAGCACATAGTAAATAGAACGCGTTAGTTTGGAGGAATATGGGAGGATGAAAAACAAAATAAATGAGGGGGAGCTCGATAAACATAAAACTCAAGTTGAACAATTTGTCTGCCAAGTCACGGATAAAAAAGAATTTGAAAATATTGAAAGGACGCATTAAGGGAATCGTGAGTGCCCCAGTATTGATCATCCAGCCCAAATCGATCGTGCGAGAACCCATGACGAGAGAGCGCAAAATGGTAGTTCCAAAGAGATAAGTCATGATGGCTGCAAATGAGTAACCGTAAATATCCCCTCCTCCACCCAAGACAGCGCGCCAAATGAAGAAGGGAATCAGAAAAACAAAGATTTGACGAACTCTCCACATAACCATGTTGAGGCGATAAGTGAAAACTTCCTGGAGAGTGATAGAGAAAATAGAGAGATATTTTTTCATTTATTAGAAAAGACCTGGCGAATGACGTCTTCGATCTCGACCTCTTTGATATTGATATCGATCACGCTTGGATCTTTGAGAAGCTCAGCAGCTTTTTGGGCCACTTTGCCACGCAAAACTTTGTGCGTGGTAGTACCTGACGAGGTAATCACCTCGATGATTTTGTGCTGGCTAAACTTGGCGATGACATCGGAGAGCAAACCATCATAGATAATACCTCCTTGGTCGATGATGATGACGCGCTTGCACAGCTCTTTGACATCGTCCATGTAGTGACTAGTCAAGACAATGGAACCAGTTGAGTTTTGGTTATATTCTTTGAGGAAACTGCGCATGGATTGTTGCATGAGGACATCTAGGCCAATTGTGGGTTCGTCGAGGAAGAGGATGTTGGGTGAGTGGATGAGGGCGGCCACGAGCTCGGCTTTCATCCGTTGCCCTAACGATAGTTTGCGAACCTGGACGTTTAAGACGTCGCCAATATCTAGCATTTCTACGAGTTGGTTAAGCATTTTTTTGTAAACAGAGGAAGGAATATCATAGATGTCACGAGCTAAATTGAATGATTCAATAGCGGGCAAATCCCACCAAAGTTGATTTTTCTGACCCATGACGAGAGAGATTTGGCGGAGGAAATCGTATTGTCTTTTCCAGGGATCAAAACCAAGGACTCGGACAGATCCAGCCGATGGATATAACAAGCCAGAGAGCATTTTGAGAGTGGTAGTTTTGCCTGCACCATTGGGTCCAATAAAACCAACTAGTTCCCCTTCGTCAATCACAAAGGAGACATTTTTGACAGCTTGCTTCTGCTCGTGGATAGGCGAGAAAAGATCTTGGAGAGATCCAGAGAGACCGGGACGTTTTTTTTGGACGGAATATATCTTGCTTAGATTGTTAGCTAAAATTGTATAAGTCATAACTATATATTAACATCCCTTAAGGTCTGTCCTTTGGGGCAGATGTGTGCTTTAACAAATTACCAGATGATTTTGCGGAGGGGCTTGGCGGCTTTGAAGTTGACAACATGGTGGCTCTTGACGGTCACACGTTTTTCGGACTTGCCAAATGGGACAACATCTTTTGGCCCTACTTTGCCAATAGAAAGTGTGCCTACGCCAGACAATACTACTTTATCGCCTTTTTTGAGTGTCTTGATGACCTCATTCAAGAAAGTGTCAATCGCATCTTTAGCGGTTTTTTTCGTCATGTGAGCAGACTTTGCGATGATGTCGTAATAATCGGACTTCTTCATATTGATCTCCTATAAATATTAATTAATTACGGGCGGACACGGGGGTCCGCCCCTACGTTTTTGCATTATTTGGCTACTTGCTGGGCGCGGGTTTCACGAATGACCGTGACTGTGACCGTACCTGGATACGTTAATTTTTCTTTGATTTCGTCGCGGATTTCTGAAGCGAGTCTGACGGCTTCGTCGTCGGTGGCTTTCCCTGGATCTACCATGACGCGAACCTCACGTCCTGCCGAGATAGCATAGGCCTCAGTGACGCCGGTTTTGCTCATAGCGATTGACTCGATAGCACCTAAGCGGGTGACATATTCAGCCACATTTTCGTAGCGAGCACCAGGACGCGAACCCGAGATAGCATCTGAGATATAAACAATGATTGATTCTTTGCTGGTAAACTCAGTATCTTCATGGTGCTGAGCTACACAGTCAATGACTGCTTGGGGCATATTGTTTTTCTTGAGGAGTTTGACTCCTAGATCAACGTGACTACCCTCTTCATCGGTAACAATCTTGCCAATGTCATGGAATAGACAACCAAGACGCACAATATCGATATTGGCGTGAGTCTCAGCCGCGATTGCCATGCCGATTTTGGTTTCTTCTAGGGTATGGGCGAGCATGTTTTGACCGTAACTAGAGCGGAACTTGAATCTCCCCAGCATTGCGATCAATTCTTGGGGGAGATTGTAAGCCCCCACCATGTGACATAGCTTTTTGCCTTCTTCGTACATGATCTTTTCGATATCATGGCGAGCTTTGGCGACGTATTCTTCGATACGAGTAGGTTGGATACGACCATCTTTGATAAGACGCTCAAGGGCAACTCTTGCTACTTCACGACGTACTCCGTCGTAACAGGACAAGCGCACTTCTCCTGGAGTTTCATCCATATCAATATCAACACCGGTGACTTTTTCGAAGGTACGGATATTTCTACCCTCTTTGCCGATAATGCGACCCTTAACATCGTCGTCGGCAATCTTGACGGTTGAGATCGTAAACTCGGCAACGTAATCGTTTGAACCGTGATACATGGCATCGATCAAGAGATCGCGAGCCTTGTCCTCGACTGTTTCTTTGATTTCGTCTTCGGCGACTCTGATGCGCTCTGCTACGTCGCGAGAGAGTTTTTTGTCGACGGCTTCAAGGAGAATATCTTTGGCTTTTTCTTTAGTTAAACTACCTATTTTTTCGAGCTTGGCTACTTGTTTGACACGTAGCTCTGCAAGCTCCACTTTGGTAGATTCAATTTCCCCTAGTCGCGTCGTAACTTGAGTTTCTTGTTGCCTTAGCTTGTCTTCTTGGGCACGAAGAGTATTTTGGAGCTCACGCATCTCAGCTTGAGCTGTTTCTCTGATTTTGTCGGCTTGCTCGCGAGCGAAAGCGAGTACTTCTTTGGCGGTGGTTTCGGCTTGTTTCACAGCTTCGCTCGTTGAGCTACGCGGTGACACGGTGACTGCTTTCTCGACTTTGGGTGGCTTGGGAATAGCGATTTTGGGGTGTTTGGTTTTGTTGAAAGTAGCAAGTAATGACTTGAGTAATGTGCTCATAAAATCTCCTAAAAAAATCTACTATGCCCTTTGCGGAAAAATTACCAAAAAACCAAAAGAGTCTTAGTTGGCTCTAAATGCACGAATCGATAAATAGAATTTGATCATGTTTTTTGTTTTTTGTAATATCTTTCTTAAAAGGTATTCTTATTCTACTCTGATTCCCAGTTTTTGACAACCTTTTTGATATCGTCCCAGGAGAAACCCTGACGGGATAGATAACTATAGATTTTTTGTCTCTCTGGAGCTGTGAGAACCCTTTTTGTATCTCCAAGTTTTTTGATGAGTAGGCGCGAAATAGTTTGAGTTACATCTGCAATTTCCCCCATGACCTCACTCACCACATCATCACTCACGCCTTTTATTTTTAATTCTTGAACTAACATGCGAGGTGAGCGTAACTTGTGTGCGTTCCTGGACTCGATAAACCATTTGGCAAATGCCAGATCATCAAGATAATTATGTTCACGCAGACGCCCTAGGATACCATCAATATCCTGAGCTTGATATTGTTTGAGACGAGCACGCACTTCAGAGACAGTGCGTGGCCGGTAAGAGAGAAAATTGATAATCTTGGCGTAGATTTTGTCGTTTTGATCAGTTGTTATCAAGCTACTGATTTGCTCATCACTAAGTTCTAAGCCTTTTTTGAGATTTTGTCTGGCTACTTCATCTATTGAAAGCGCAAAAGAAAACACTCCATCTAGATATAGATTGACTCTACTCGGGTTTTTCTTGCCCTGAACAAGGCGTGTGATTGTCGACATTATTCGCTAGATTTTTCTTCGACTTTGATTTTCTCCCAAATTTCTTTCTCGATTTTTTTCATGAGATCGGGCTTTTCTTCAAGGAAGGCTTTGGTAGCTTCTCTTCCTTGACCGAGCATCTCGCCACCGTATTTGAAGAAGGAACCGGACTTTTCAATAATGCCTTTTTCTACGGCAACATCAAGTACTCCACCTGAGCGCGAGATCCCGCCCGTTGTCATGATGTCGAACTCGGCGATCTTGAATGGTGGAGCCACTTTGTTTTTGACTATTTTGGCACGGTGATGAGAACCGACAATAGTCTCACCTTCCGTAATGTTGCCAATTTTGCGCATATCGATACGGACAGATGAGTAAAATTTGAGAGCTTGGCCACCTGCTGTAGTTTCCGGATTGCCAAACATGACACCAATCTTCATCCTGAGTTGGTTGGTAAAGACCATGACGGTATTGCTTTTGCTGATGGCACCAGTCAATTTGCGCAGAGCCTGCGACATGAGTCTAGCCTGCATACCCATGACGGCATCTCCCATCTCCCCCTCGATCTCGGCTTTTGGGACTAGGGCTGCCACGGAGTCTACAACGATAACATCAACTGCACCCGAGCGAATGAGAGTCTCGGCTATTTCAAGAGCCTGTTCGCCGGTATCGGGCTGAGAAATGAGAAGTTCGTCGAGATTTACGCCAACGGCTTTGGCACGGGCTGGGTCGAGGGCGTGCTCGGCGTCAATAAAGGCGGCAGTGCCACCATTTTTCTGAGCTTCGGCGACGACGTGGAGACAGACGGTAGTCTTGCCTGAGGCCTCTGGTCCATAGATCTCAGTGATACGACCACAAGGGAAACCACCAATACCTAGGGCGAGATCGAGCGCCATAGCACTCGTGGGAATACTTTTGATATCCATGTGATGTGAAGTGCCCAGCTTCATGATAGAGCCAGTGCCAAATTGCTTGTCTATTTGTTCCATAGCCACTTTGATAGCCTGAAGTTTCTCGGATTGAAGCTCTGATTTAACACCAACTGTTTTTTCAACTTTATCTGATTTCTTGACCATACGACCTCCTATAAATATTTCTTATATCCAATATGACCAAAAACTACCCGAATGTCAACTATATCAAAATAGTTCGATGGTTCGAACCATTAGACTTTTTAGAAAGTGAAAAAGAGATTAACGTTTGGGTGATTGCTTGGCGCGGCGAGCCTTACCACCGGTGCCGACCATGCGGCGCTGGCGCTTTCTCGCGTCACGAGTCAAGAGACCAGCAGATTTGAGGAGTGAACGATAGGCGTCGCGATCGAGAACTGCGAGGGCGCGAGCTATCCCATGGACCGTAGCGTCAAGCTGGCCCATCTTACCTGATCCCTCAACTACCACAGAGGCAGACATCTTGGTCAAAGTACCCGTCACTACAAATGGTTTGCGATAACTAGCTTTGGCGGTCTCACCAGGGAAATAAACTTCTGCGTTCTTACCATTGACACTCAACTGGGCTTTGTCCATCCCAGGTACGCTGGGGGTCTTGTAGATACGTACACGAGCGTTGGCAGTCTTCCTGCGACCAACTGCGTAGGTGTAAGTTGGGTTAGATTTCGCCATGTGGATGGTCCTTTCCTTGATATACTTTTAGGCGTGACATACGTGGATCTTGAAGTTTATTTTTGGGAAGCATCCCACGAACTGCATTTTCGATGACTTTGCGGGGATCTCGCTCCATGAGACGCCCAGCAGATTCCTGACGGAAACCACCGGGGTGACCTGAGTGACGAGAATATTGTTTATCTAGGAGCTTGTTGCCCGTCAAGGCGATATCTTTGGCGTTGATGATAACTACAAAGTCTCCCATATCCATGTGGGGAGTATAGTCAACTTTACCTTTGCCGATCAAGAGAGTGGCGATCTGAGTGGATAAGCGACCCAAAGTCTGTTCTTTACAGTCGAGTAGGTGCCAAACACGCTTGATATCGGCGGTCTTGACCATAGATGTAGCTTTTTTCATTTGTCACCTCTTTTACCTGTACGTTTAACTAATTTTGGCGCAGCCTTGGTGGCTTTGACGATCTCTGGAGTGACGGCCTTGACCGATTTGGCTTTTTTGGTGGCTTTACCTTCAACAACGGGCGAAAGATCTTTCGCCCCTACGGGAGCAATTGATTTCTTCGTCAAAGATAACCTGACGAGCGAAGCGTTGTCGCCACGGCGATTGCCTAGTACGGTAAGTTTGGTATAGCCACCTTTGACTTCTTTGTACTGGGGAGCAATCGTAACAAAAAGCTTTTTGACTAGATCGTTTTTTTGAATATAAGCCTGGATCATGCGTCTATTTTGGACAGAATCTACCTTGGCTCTAGTAATCATCTTCTCGATGATAGGAGTAACGGCCTTGGCTTTGATTTTGGTAGTGACAATAAACTCGTGCTCTATGAGAGCATAAACCAAGTTCTTCATGAGCGCCAAACGCGCTTGTGAATCACGATTTAGTTTGTAACCACTAATGCGTTTTTTCATGTTATTTGGCTCTAGTTAGTCCTTTGGTCGATAATGCTGCGTCGATCAAGCCGAGTGACTTGCTACCGAGATTTTTGACAGTTTTGAGATCTTTGTCTGAGGCTGTCGTCAACTCTTGGGCAGTTTTATATCCGGCGACCTTGAGAGCATTGGTAACCCTAGTAGGCAAGCCTAGATCATCAGTGGCCACGCTACTGCTGGCACTAGCTGTTTCGTCTGAATCACTAGATACCACTGGGTCGACAATCTGAGAGAAAGAAGCGACCAAAATCCTGGCGGCTTCTTTGAGAACGACTGAAGGACGCTCTGAGCCGTCAGTGTAGATCTCCATGACGACTTTGTCAAAATCGGTGCGACGACCAACACGAGTGGCCTCTACTTTGTAGGAGACGCGCTCAACTGGAGAGTAGATAGCGTCAATTGACATGGTGCCTATGGTTGAAGATGGTCTTTCGTCGGCGCTTGAGTAGCCGTAACCAGTCCCGATCGTAAGTTCGAGATCGAGTTTGGCGTCTTTGCCAAGGTTGGCAATGACGATATCTCCACTGACGATCTTGACGGTGGCAGGAGCAATAATATCTTTGGCTGTGACGACTTTGGGACCTTTGATACTAAGCTTGGCAGTCACTGGCTCGTCGCCTTCGTAGGCTACTTTGACTGATTTGAGGTTCAAGATAAGGTCAATCATATCTTCACTGAGTCCAGCTAGAGTAGAGAATTTGTGATTGACTCCGGCTACTTTGACATCGGTGATGGCGGCACCTTTGAAACTAGAGAGCAGTACGCGACGGAGAGCATTGCCGATTGTGTGGCCAAATCCGGTTAAGAGTGGCTCGATGGCAAAGACACCGTAGTCATCTTTTTCCTCGATAGTGTTGACCAAAAAATTCATTTTTTGCATAGTTCCCCCTTGTTATATATAGCTTATTAACGGGAATAAAATTCCACAATTAATTGTTCGTTAATAGCCTCAATGATGTCGCTTCTTAGAGGTAAGCGAGTAACCTTTGCCAGGGTGGCTTTTTTGTCAAACCAGACGGCGGAAGTTTTATCTTTGTCTGCTAAAAGTGATTTGATGTAGGGGATTTTGGCGGCAGTACCCGAGAGTGCGATCACGTCACCAACCATAACTTTATAGGATGGGATATTGAGCTTTTTGCCGTTGACTAAGACATTGCCATGAGAGACTAGTTGACGCCCTGCGGCGCGAGTGGGGACAAAACCTAGACGATAAATGCAGTTGTCTAAACGACGCTCGAGGAGTTGGAGCATGACCTCACCGGTCGAGAGAGGATTGCGAGATGCCTGAGTATAGTATTTTTTGAATTGGCGTTCGAGAATACCATACATAATCTTGGCTTTTTGCTTTTCAGCTAGCTGGACTCCGTAATCGGAGACTTTGCGATTGCGACCTTTGCGACCATGCGCGCCAGGTGGAGTACCTATACGTCTCTCGAGTGATTTGGCGCTAGTTTTGAGACCTAGATCTACTCCTAGTCTACGAGCTTTTTTATTTTTTGGACCAGTATAGCGTGCCATATTATCCATGCCTCGGTTTTTTTGCTCTAGTCCCGTTGTGTGGGATAGGCGTAACGTCTAACATTTCAGTGACTTTGATGCCGATCGTGCGCAGAACGCGCAAGGCTGCGTCGCGACCTGGGCCTGGACCCTTGATATAAACAGCTGCTTGACGTAGTCCCATCCCTTTGGCAGTATCAACTGCTGCGGTAATAGCTTGGGTAGCGGCAAAAGGGGTAGATTTGCGAGAACCCTTGAATCCAACTTTGCCAGTTGAGCTCCAGGCAACGACATTGCCAGAAGTATCGGTGATGGTGATGACAGTATTGTTGAAAGTAGCTAGGATGTAAATCCTACCTTCGGTAAGGGTTTTGGTATTTTTGCTAATTGCCATATTATTTCTCTCCTCCTACTTTGGCGGCATCTTCCTTCTTCATGGCACCGATGGTCTTACGCTTACCACGAAGTGTGCGAGCATTGGTACGAGTACGCTGACCATGACTAGGGAGACCAGCTGAGTGACGAGAGCCACGATAAGTACCAATGCGTTTGAGACGTTGGATATTTTCGCGAATTTCTTTGCGGAGATCACCTTCGACTTTGAATTCTTCAATAACCTTCTGGAGTTTGGCCACACCTTCGGCTGTCAAATCTTTGGCGCGGAGATTGGGATCTATTTTGGCTTTGTCTAAAATAAGCTTGGATATCTTGGGGCCAATCCCATAGACATAAGTCAAGGCGACTTCGATTCTTTTGTTTTCTGGCAGATCAATTCCGACTAAACGTAACATAGATATTATCCTTGACGTTGTTTATGGCGAGGATTCTTGCACACGATAAATAAGACGCGTTTGCGACGTACATACTTGCATTTCAAACAGCGTTTGCGTAGTGATGCTTGTACTTTCATATAGTTGGCTTACCTTCTTTGACGCGATAGGTGATACGACCCTTGGTAGTATCGTAAGACGTCATTTCGAGTTTGACTTTGTCTCCTGGCATAATACTAATTCTGAACATGCGCATTTTACCAGATAAGTGCGCAAGTATCTCAGATCCATCGTCATCGAGGACGACGCGAAACATCGTATTGGGCAAGGCTTGAGTAACAGTCCCGATCTTTTCTGTGACGTCAGCTTTACTCATAATTGATTTTGTTATTGTACCAGATTAAACGATCTGAAACAATGATGGTACAGTCAAAATAGAACAACCGTCTTCTGTAACGAGGACGGTCTCTTCATGTACGGCTGAAAGTGTACCATCTTTGACGCTGATTGTCCAGCCATCTTCCTCAAGTATAAGGGAAGGTTTTCCTTGGACATAAATAATCTCGATGGCGAGGGTTTGGCCGACGGATATGACCGGTGTTTGTTCCTTGGGGCCCAAGACGACGTTGGAAATCATTGGATCTTCGTGAAGTTCTTGTCCCACACCGTGGCCGGTGAGCTCGGCGGTAGCACTATAGCCGTATTTTTTGAGGGTAGACTCCATAGCGAGGGAGATCTCTCCGATACGGCCACCTGCCTTGATAGCATTGAGGGCATTTTGGAGACCTTCTAAACCTGCTTTGAGGAAGCGGTCTTTAGCTGGAGACGAGGTCCCTACTACTTTGCTAAAGGCACAGTCTGTATGGAAACCCTTGTAATAGACCCCTACATCGACCGTGACAAGATCACCATCTTTAAGAGGAATTGTGCTTTCGGGGATACCATGGACAATACCATCGTTGATGTTGATGCAAGTTGCCCAGCGATAAGTCGGGACTTTGGTAAAAGAGAGCTCTCCCCCTTCGGCTTTGATGAGTTGCCGCGCCTTGAATTCGATAGCTTTGGGGGTAACACCAACAGTAGTAAACGTATAGAGAGCTTGGCGAACTCTGCCAAGCATAGCGCCACCTATCTTCATCGCCTCGATTTTGTTCATTTGAGGTTAGTCATGATATCTTGGTGAATGGTATTGATATCGCGCTCGCCATCTACCTCGATCAAGTTGCCTTTGTTGCGATAAAAGTCGATGACTGGCTCAGTCTGATCGTGGAATAGCTGGATGCGCTTGCGGATCGCCGTGAGGGTGTTGTCCTCCCTGACCCCTTCGTCGACCCGACCACTCAGTCTCCAGAGAGCTTCTTTGTCGCTAACCTTGAGATAAATCACTTTGTCGACGCCGTTGCTAAAATCCTCGGCTTGCTTGGAAGTACGGGGGAAACCGTCGAGGATGTAACCTTTGGCGTATTCTGGTTTGGCGAGATATTCTTCGATGATGGGGATGACTTTTTCATCAGAGACCAGGAAACCGGCGTTGAGCGTCTCTTTCATGTAGCGACCGAGCGGGGTTTTTTCCATGGCCATCTGGCGGAAAATGTGGCCGCTACTCAAGTATTCGATGCCGAGCTTGTCTTTGAGGAGGTTACCCTGCGTCGATTTGCCCGAACCCTGGATGCCAATCAAAATGATCTTCATATAACTGATTTCTCCTAAATAAAGTAGACTTTTGATAAACGAACTGGGTTATTATAGCGCACACTGGGCGATTGCGGAATCTTTAGGCCTACGAGGAGACTCCTTGAAGGTTAATCTTGAGGAGGAAACGGTAATTGATAATCTGGGATGCCAATAGAGAGACCATAGAGCTTGGCGTCATGGTATTGTGCAGGGTTTTGCAAATCGACTTTGAATACTTTGTTGGGATAAATAATAAAATGGTAGAGAGTGTTTTTGTAGTCTATGTACCA
>Ga0100383_1002252_pt1 | contig 12003 bp, 6 predicted proteins | sample CryGeymeta201507_FD_81565 | JGI IMG/M metagenome (GOLD analysis project Ga0100383, IMG submission 81565) | Groundwater microbial communities from Crystal Geyser aquifers in Utah, USA - Crystal Geyser metaG 2015-07 | ecosystem: Environmental > Aquatic > Deep subsurface > Groundwater | place: USA...
CCCCTCAACTCCCCTATCTTTATCTTTTAGAACCTGTTCAAAACAGATTAGTAATTGTAAATAAACAAGGGAGAGTTATTCAGCAGTTTCAGAGCCAAAAATTTGATAACCTCTTAGATTTTGTCGTCTCAAAAGACGGAAAAACAATCTGGCTTTTAAATGGCTTAAAAGTATACAAAGTTGAATTTTAACACTACGCTTACAAAAATAACAAAACCCCCTGATTTTAAGGGGATTTTGTAGGGGCCCGCCGAAAAGCGGGAAAGCGGCGGGCGGGTGGCGTCCTTTTTAGAATTTTCTTTTTACAATTCTTTACTTAGGATAGGTATAATCAACGTTAGTCGGATAGGCTTTGCCATTGTTGCAGGTAACACTATAAATTGGCCTATAGGAAGAAATTATTGAGGTTACATTCCAGCTGGTATTATCAGCCGTATCGACATATTTGTAAACTGTTTTTCTCGAACTGTTATATTTATAACTTTTATATCCGTAACTACCCTGAGCGCACTTACAGAATTTTCTGGCTTGATCAGCTGCTCTTTCCGGAACCTGTGGGGCCGGTAGCCAAAATCATGCCCCAGGGTTTTCTAAGGGCTTTTTCAATCTTTAAAATTTCATTTTCGTCGAATCCCAAAGCCTCCAGAGTAAACTGGTCGATTCTGTCGGCCAGTAAACGCAAAACGGCATTTTCTCCATAATGAGTCGGGGCGATGGAAGCTCTCATATCTATCATATCCCCCGTTTTCGTCCGATGGCTGAATCTGCCGTCTTGAGTTGCCTGATGTTCGTCGGTTCTCAGTCCGCAAAGGATTTTAATTCTGGAAATCACTTCGGAATGAATATTTTTGGGGAAAGTATAAATATCTTGAAGGACTCCGTCAATCCGAAACCTAATTTTTAATCCCTCCTCTACGGGATCAATATGAATATCAGAAGCTTTCAGACTATAGGCATGCTCAACAAGGTAATCAAGAAATTCAACAACAGAAGGCTCTAATTGTTGAGTTAATTGATTCTCAATGGTTTTATAATAATTAACGTAGTCGCTTTTCATAAGAATAATTTTAATTTCGTTTTTTATTTTATCGATTTCCGGCTCTAATTGACTTTATTACTCTAAAACTAATTAAGATAAAAGTCAAGTGTGAACTACTAATCTGCTATATAAGAAAAAACCGCCGCACTAATCGTCGATTACTTTTTTAAAATCGGCTAAAGCGGTAGTTAATTTCTCTATTTACTTTAATTCCACTTTGGCGCCGGCTGCCTCAAATTTCTTTTTCAAATCCTCTGCCTCTTCTTTCTTGGCATTCTCTTTAACTACCTGGGGACCCGAAGCAGCGGCATCAACTAAATCTTTGGCCTCTTTCAATCCCTTCTGAGTGATATCTCTGACCACTTTAATCACCTCAATCTTTTTGTCGCCCACCGCGGTCAATACAATATTGAAAGCGGTTTTTTCTTCAACTTCTGGAGCAACGCCTGCCGCTGCGGCAGGAGCAGCAACAACAGCTGCTGGTGCTGCTGCCGAGACACCAAACTTCTTTTCCAGAACCTTCACCAACTCAGCCAAATCCAAAACGCTCATTTTTGCAATTTCTTCAACCAATTTTTTAAACTTTTCGGGAACTTCAATTTTCTCCCCTTTGTCTTTTTTGGTTTCTTTTTCTTCTACCATAATTTTTAGAAATTAGTAATTAAAAATTTATGTTTTAGCTTTTGCCAAAACAATTATCAGACCTTTAATGTTTCCTTGTAAAACATTGATAAAATTAGAGATTGGCGCTGAAACACTCCTAACTAATCCGGATAGAAGTTCTTCTTTTGTTGGAAGTTGAGCCAGAGTAATAATTTCTTCAGCTGTTCTAAATTGATTTTCAAGAAATCCGCCTAAAATTTTCAAATTCGGATTCGCCTCGGCGAATTGATAGATTATTTTAGTTAGGGAAATCTCATCCTTGTAACCAAAGACCAAGGCGATTTCTCCTTTAATTTTTTTTGCTTCAAATTCTAATCCAGCCCCCTTTACTGCCAATCCCAGTAAAGTCTTCTTAGCCACCTTTATTTCGCCATCAGCCGCTTTTATTTTTTTTCTCAAATTCGAAAGGTCTTTTACCTTCAAACCAGTAAAATCAGCAAAAATCATTACTTTCTGTTTAGCAATTTTTTCTTTTAGTTCATCAAGAATTTTTTGTTTTTGAACTTTTGTTAAGGCCATATTAGTAGGCGATGAAGTTTCCCCCTTCGGGTTTGCCTTCATCTTCACCTGCGCCCCGCCCTTTCTAAAAGAAAGGAAAGGGCGGGGCTTGGTAATTAAAAAATCTGCGTTCTGTCGCAGACAACAAAAAAGCATTATTTCGCCTCGATAGGTCTTATTTAATGCCTATTGTCTACGGCTAAGTCAAGATTAGTAAATTTTTAATCCCCTGTCAAGACCTTACTTTAATGCCTCGATAATTGCTTCGCCAAATTCCTTGCTGGCTTCCGGGCCGTTGCCGGTGATGATTTTCCCATCGACTACAACTGATTTGTCTTCGTAAATCGCGCCATTATCTTCCAGAATCTTCACCGCACTTTTATCCATTGGAGAAGTCCAAACCGTCGCCTTTTTACCCTGCAAAACTCCGGCTTTTGCCAAGATTGTCGGCGAAATACAAATTGATGCCAAAACTTTGTTTTGAGAAACCGTATCTTGTACCACCTTATAAGAATTATTGTTATCAAGGTTTTCAAGACAACCCGGCCCACCGATAAAAACTACTGCGTCAAAGTCCGCGAGATTAATCTCGGAAACCAGCAAACCTACATTCACTTCTCCCCCATCGGCACCAATTGCAGTTCCTGTTTTATTTGATGCAGTTTTAATTTCCGCTCCGGCTTTTTCTAAAATTTCTTTCGGCACAAAATATTCTTCATCCCGGAAATCTTTAAAAGCTAAAATTACAACAATTTTTTTACCTTCTAAATTTTTTCCCATAGTTAATTTTTCTCCAGGAGGAGCTCCTTCTTTTTCTTTCGTTAAACTTTGATAAACGAAAACTCCAACAATCCCTAATATAACAATTATTAAAATAAAAATCAAACCCTTTTTCATATTTTAAATTATAACGAAGTATAAAAAAGCGTCAAGAATATGATAGGATATCATAAGTATGGTGAGATTTAGATACATAAAAATTTTTGGAATAACTTTATTGCTTGGCCTGCTCATTTTTCTAATTATTAGCTTTTTTTTACAAAAACAATTAGTAGCTATTTACAACAGCCAAGAATCGATAATTTTAAAAGACCGTCTCAATCGGGAAATTGTTATTTTGCCAAACCAAAAAGGATATTGGGCGCAATATCTAAACGAAATCCCTCCTCAATTTAAGGAACTTCTGGTTAAAAAAGAGGACAAATTGTTTTATTATCATTTTGGCTTTAATCCCTGGGGCTTATTCCAAGCTGGCTTAGAACGCTTGGGCATGGGCCAAAGAAAAGCTTCAAGCACTATTTCTCAACAATTAGTAAAAATCCTGTTGGGAAAAGAATTTGAAAGAAACTTTAAAAATAAAGTTATTGAGTCTTTTTATACCCTGGCTTTAGAAATTTATCAAAGCAAAGAAAACATTTTAAAGATGTATGCTAATTCCGTTTATTTGGGGAATCAAGCCCAAGGAATGGTCGAAGCCAGTCAACTTTATTTTGGGGTAGCTCCAGATTTACTGACCAATGGCCAAATTTTACAATTATTGGCGGCAATTTCCAGCCCTACTGAAAATAACCCAACTAAAGAAAAAAATAAAGAAATCGCAAAATCTTTAGCTCAAAAATTACAATTAGATAACCAAAATTTGACTATAACTGATCCGGGGGTAATAGAGGGAAATATGAAAAAAAACTCTCATCTTAGCAATCTTTCTTTTGAACTTCGGGATTTTGTGAATAACAATGCGCGAGATTACCAATTAACTATTGATAAAGAACTTACCGAAAAAATAAGAGAAATTGTTAAAAGAAATATAGAGGAATTAAAGATAAAAAATGCCAAAAATGGAGCAGTGATAGTAGTCAAATTACCAGAAAATGAATTGTTGACTTTAATTGGTTCGCCTGACCCAGAATCTTTCGAAGAAGGTTATAAAATAAACATGTTAAATGAACCCCGACCGATTGGTTCTACCGTGAAGCCTTTTATTTATCTTAAAGCCTTTGAAAAGGGATTGAGGCCTTATACTTTAGTTGATGATAGAGAATATAAATACATTACCGCCATTGGTTTTCCCCTTTACCCTAAAAATTTTGACTATAAATATCGAGGCGAAGTAAATTTACATTATGCCTTATCAAACAGCTTGAATGTTCCGGCTGTCAAAGTTTTAGAATATGTCGGCTTAGATGATTTTTACAAATTTTTAGAAAAAGATTTAGGATTTAAGCCAATTCAAAGCTTAGAAAATTATCAATTAGGGATAGCCTTGGGAACTCTGGAAATGAATCTGACAGATCTAGCTAAATATTTTACCATTTTCCCGAATAACGGCGTTTTAAAAGAATTAAAAATATACTCCAGCAAGATTCTTCCAGCCGGAAAAAAAATTGCCAATTCGGAATATGTTCAGCTGGTTAATAAAATTTTAAACGACAGAAAAACCGGAATTGAACAGTTTGGGATGAAAAGCGAGCTTAATCTTTTTCAGGAAAATTATGCTTTAAAAACCGGCACATCAAGGGATTTTAAAGACAGCTGGGTAGTTGGCTTTACCCCTGATTTTTTGGTTGGGGTTTGGATTGGAAATGCCGATAACAGCCCCACCGAAGGAGTGTCAGGTCAAATGGGAGCAGGCAATATTTGGAACTCAGTAATGGAATTACTTTTAAACTCAGAATATAATAAAAAAACTCCTTTTGATTTTAGTTCAATTGCGGAGTTTAAAAACGGCGAGAATATGGAATATGGTTTAATTTATGACGATTATGAAAAATGTCTTAATATTTTAAAAGAAAAGGATATTTCACTCATTTTAAATCCTCATGATGGCGATACATTTCTTTTGGAAAAAAATACAAAGATAGTTTTGGAAGCGAAAGAAAATGTAAAATGGTTTACTAACGAAGAATTTTTAGGAGAAGGCAAAAGCCAAATATTTATCCCGCAAAAAATAGGCGCAAATCAAATAAAAGCTGAGGGTTTTAATGGCATCAGAGAAACGATTACAATCTATATTCAGGAGCTTGACTGAAACTATTTAATTTCGAAATAACTTCCGGCGGTCCGACCGAAATTTTCCGGGAAATACATTTCTGAAACTACGGCTGGCAAATGTGAGAACTTGCCTTTAGTCAAAGCTCTTACAAAATAATCAAATTCGTACACTCCCGGCTCAACCCTCTCTTTGAATACAAAAGCGCGGTCATCATGAAGTTCTGTAAAATCGGGGTATAATTCCCGGCTGTTTTCTTTTATTTCTGTTTCTTGCAGCAATAGGGATTTCTGTTCGGTAGCCAGCTCTAAGTTAACAATCTCAAAACCTGCCGGAATATAATCTTCGATAGTCACAAAATTCCTCGATTTTGGCACGGTTATCTGTAAATGAACTCTTAAGGCATCTCCTACTTTAGCTGTTGCTATCGGAGTTTTGTTTTCTTTGTCATCAACTCCATAAAATTCTCTGGTAATTGAAAATCCTTCGTCCCGGGGCGGAATTTGGTCGACAGGCAAATAATATTTTAAAGCCATGTCATAATAAAGGGCGTTGGGAAGCTCGTTGTTATTATTCTTTGAGAATTGAACAACGTTATTTTCATTGAATTTTAAGTCGCTTAGAGGCAATTCTTTTTTAAACTGGTCTAAAATTGTGTCCGGATTGAAATTAAAAGTTCCTTCAGATTTATTATTAACTGATAAATCTAAATTGAAGTTCGACTCGGTCTCCCTTTTCCATTCCAGAAAATCGGTAAAGGCGTCAACTACCGTCAAGGTATTATTGGTTGATCCCCAGGCGCCGTCTTTTTCCCTGGAATTTAAAAGCCATCTTAAAACCTTATCTAAAATTGGATTTGAACTTTTTCCAATCGCCAAGGTTTTTAAATACAAAGCGGTATCCTTAATCGGGGTCTCGTAATAATACCAAAGGAAATTCTGATTCGGCTCTAAAAATGCGCCCCGGGCGTCAATATTAATTCGATTATCTAAAACGTCAAATACTTTATTTTTTAGACTATTATTAAATTGCCCTCGGCTCAATAAGATTGCTAAGTAGGATAAAGAGCTATTACTAATTTGTTCTTGTAAAAATAGGTTGTCGTTAGTTATCCTAATTATTTCTTGTTTTAGAAATTCATTTTCTTTAAAATTGGGCAATCTAAATAAGGTATAAGTTGTCAAAATTAACCTGTTTTTATAATCGCCCTCGCTTTCATACTGCCATCTGCCTTTGCTGATTTCTGTTCTTAAATAATCAGCTGCCCGATTTAAACTATTTTGATTAATTGGAAAACCGGCTAAAGAAAGATTGTGAAGAGTGTCCACTACGTGCAAGGTCAAATAGAAATCGGGTTTGGCCTCATAACTCCAGTGTTTCCAATAATAAAATCCGCCGTTCCAGCCTTGATTGTCGTAAAGTTTTGCTAAGCCTATATCCACCAACTCCTCAATTGAATATTCTTTGTCTTCGTATTTAACTTTCTGCAAATTTAACTTATCGCCGAGATTCGGCAAATTTAAACCCTTTTTAACAATAGCAATGGCATCAAGCTGGCTTGCAATCTGTTCTGAGCAGCCGTAAGGATAATGGATTAAGTAGTTCAGGGCATCGGAAAGGAAAACTGCCAAAGTTGCCGAACTCTTTATGGATAGATTTCCTTTGTCTTTAACAACATTGTCAGGCAAAAAGACGTATTCTTTGGAAATTTTTTCAGTTGTGTAATTTGCAGTGGCAGTTACTTCATAGGTATTGTTGGGAGTAATTTCTACGTACTGGATAACGGTGTCTTCTAATTTTTCGCTTTTTGCTGAGAGTAAAAATTTATGCTCGCCGGATTCAATTTGGTTGGGAGAACGGACTTTAAAATAAACCGTTTCGGTTTTGCCAGAATCAATGGTAACCTTTTTTTCTCCAGAGTCGTCTTCTAAAACCAAACTTTGGCTTTCAAATTTGATATTTAATTTTTGCTTTTCTTGGCTCTGGTTGAAGATTTTAGCGCCGATATAAAATACATCGCCTGGAACGACAAACCGCGGCTTCAAGGGCAAAAGCATCAATTCCTTTTGCGTCATAAACTCCTGGTAATTTACGCCTACTTTGGTATCTTTTGTAATGCCAATCGTTTCAGTCTGCCAGGTAGTGAGATTATCAGGTAAAGTGAATTTAATTTGAGCCTTACCATTTTCGTCAGTTCTAACCACTGCCTGCCAGAAAGCAGTTTCTTTAAAAATTCCTCTTACTTTTTTAGCTAAACCTTCACCTCCCCCACCTCCTTTAGTTAAAATTGGTATTTCGACCAAGATATTTTTAAGATTTGAACCAGTTTGAACAGTTAAAGGAAAGCCACTATAGAAAAATATTAAAGGATTTTTCTTTGGATTGCCCTTTAAAGCCAGAACGCTTAAATCAACTACTGATAATGATAATTCGGCTGAAGCCGGCTTGCCCTCAAAATCTTTTGCCAAAATATCCAACGTCACTTCTTCTCCCGGCAAATAATGAGTTTTATTCGATTTGACCTCAATATTAAGTTCTTGCCTTTCGGTATTAATTTGGAACCCGACTTGCCCAAATTTTACTCCTGGCTCGGTTGACTGGAGCAAAACCGAAACATAGACATTAGGCAAATATTCTTCTTTTACCTGGAAGTTAAAATTATAAAGATTGCCCTGCACTTCTTTTATCTGGTAATCAAAAATTTTACCTCGTTCAATGGAAATTAAGGCTTTGGCATTAGGATAAGGAGATTTAATTAAAATTTTCCCTTCGTCACCAACATTTAAAGCGGTTTTTTCAGCTGTAACTTCCAATTCGGTGTCTTTTGTCGGCTTAACAGTTACCGCTCCTTCGCCGTAAACATAAAGGTTGTAAGTTGACCAGACTAAATTATTTCTTTTATCTTGGGCTGAAACCTCAAATTCATACTCCCCTTCTTTTGATATTTTTAATTCCTTGGTATAGTTTCCACTGCTATCAGTATCAAAATTGTATTTCTCAATTAGTTCTCTTTTCTTTTCCCATATATATGAATAGCCGCCGGTAGCCTCCTGTCTTTTTGCATAAATCCAATCGGTTTTATAAAGAGCCAAGGTAATATCTCTAACTTTTGCTTCTTTGCCTTGGGTATCAACCGATTTAACTTTCAAATTAAATTTTTCATCTTTTCTTAAAAATCTTTTATCGGCATTTAAACCCAGGTAGAATTCACCCGCGTGAAGAATAAAAGATTTTTGGCTGGAAACGCTCTGTCCCTGAGGATTTTTAACAGTAATATCGACAACAATAATCTTGCTCTCTCTATCTTCTTTATTTTTGAACAATTTTTCCAAATCAAGAGTTTCGGAAATTTTCGCTTTCCCATCGGTTGATAGTTCGGTTTTGCCTCTCAAAATAAATTTGTCACCGTAGGGATAAGGCAACCAATAATACCATCCGGAATCGAAATCGAAATAGCCGTCAGAATACCTGTCAAAATAATAATTTTGGCTTGATACGGTATAATTTACCTCCCCTCCCTCCAATGAGGTCCCGAAATAATAATTTGCTTCTATGTCCAAATTAACGGTGTCTTTGGAGATATATTCCTCTTTGTCGCTTGCCACTTTTACCTCAAAAGGGGCCGGAACATATTCCTGAACATCAAAATAATAACAGCTGTATTTATCGACGCAAATTCGATAGTTTCCCAAAGGTGCATTTTTTTCCAAAATCAATTTTGTGTTGAAAGTGCCAAAATCATTGACTTCTAAATCGCTATTTAAAATCTCGTCGCCCCTGGAATTATAAGCCCTTAGATTAACTTTTTTATCCTGATATATTTCATAATTGCCATCGTAGCCTATTCGATAGATGCCCTTAATAAAAACCTCTTGGCTCGGCCCATAAATAGGCTTGTCGGTGTATAAATAAATATTTTTAGCTGAAAAAGCCGAATCAGCCCAGTTTAAATTACTCTGGTAAATAGGAATAACCGTGCTGTCTTTATCTTTGGTAATAATTACTCCTTTTATATCAGCCACTACATCGGTTAAAGCAATGCCTTGATTATTAGTGGAATACGAGCCAGCAAAGTTTAAATTTTCAGTTCGATAAAGATCCACTTTGGCATCGGAAATCGGTTCCAAATTAGATATGCTGGTTACCCAATAGAGATTACGAAGCTCTTTTAATTGCTCGGCATTTAAAGGTTCGTTTGCGCCGTAAGTCGCCGATTGAGAATTAATTCTTTTTTCGGCTACCGCCAAGTTGGTAACAGTTAAGTAGCTTCTTTGATAAACCGGCTTATAAAACTTCATTCCCCTATCCCAAGTATAAGTGGTGTAATTCGGATGGGAAAAAGTTAAAATATAATGACCCACGGGGTCTTCAAAATAATCCTTAAGGTCTACTTTAAAATAATTTATAATCCAGTATTTTTTAGGCAATTCGATTTTATCATTTATTATTTTTTGGCAATTTAAAGTATTAAAAGACTCGTCCCAATCTGGTCTGTCTTCGAGATACTTTAGAAAAGAGAAAGATTCTAATTTGCAAATTTCTAAATTAACATACTCCATATTCTGGGCCCCAAAAGTCAACCTAGTTTTTGCAGGCGAGGTGACATTGTAAGAATTTTGAAGATGATAGAAATTTAAACTCTCACTAGGCATTAAACCCGTAGTAAATTTTAGAGAATAGCTTAATTTTTGGCCAAAAACATCTTCTAAGTTAAATTCTAAAGAGTAATTATTTTGAGGCATTAATCCATAATAAATTGAGGTATGAAATTCGCCCACCTTACACTTTTCGCCTTCGTAAACGCGCTCAACGCGCCAAGAGTTTTGCCAAGAATTTACTTCGTAATCTAAACTGGCTTTTAAATATTTTTTATAATCTTCTTTAGCCGGTGTTAAGATTGGCGAATTCGAACAAAAAACAAATTCGGTAAGATTGACGCTAACCGAATTATCTACAGGAGAAGTGCTTAAAATCTTAAATTCGGGATAAGAGATTACGAGCTCTCTAATTGGCTCTTTGTTTATGGTTAGCCCCTGAAAGTTTACAATTTTTTGGAAATTAATTTCCAATTTTTCTGCCAGACCAATCTCCTCGCTCTTGAAGGTTATATAAATTTTCTTTTTATCCGTAATTTTCTCACAATCTGCGCTAGAAGAAAGTGTTTCATCTTTACATTTTTCGCCATAACCAATATCTTTTAATTTTGGGACTGTTATTTCAGATTTATCCAAGTCAATTTCTTCATAAAAATTAACCCAAAGCTTGCCCTGCGGATCGAAAAATGAAGGGGTCGCATAATTAGTTCTGGCAGACTCAGCAGACATACTGGCAATTATCCGCGGAACAGAAATGTTGGTTTCCTGTTTTTCATCTAAGATGATTTCGCCCTCTAAAGGATAGGCCTTATTGATTATTAAAGAATAATTATGCTCGAAATCCCAAAATTTTTCTCTGTCAAACCTGTCTTTTTGGTTATAAATTTTAAGTACCGATTTATTAATCTCTTTGGCTGTTTCTTTTTCTGGAAATAAATTAAATCCAAATTGAGTAGAAATATTAGCAAGAAAATTTTGCGCTTTTTTTAAAAGTCCGTAAGCCTCATCTTTTTTTACCTCCTGGCTTTTTGCCTTGCTCTCGTATTCAACAATAAAAGGTATTTCTTTGCCCGTGGTGTTATCGCGTAAAGATATTTCTCCTTTTGTTTTTTCCAAATCAACGGGCTGATTAAAATAAATTGAAATTGGCTGGTTATAGACGGTCAAACCTTCGCTTAAGTTAAGGTATCTAAGTTTTCGGGTAATAAATCCGGTTTCTGTTCCAGGAATCCCTAATCCGTCCATTGAAATCAACCCGGGATTTATTTTTACTTTGTAATAAGAAGATCTTATTAATCTCTCTTTTGGAATAAATTGTAAGTTTCTAGTCGTAATCCATTTAAAACGTCCCTCGGTAAACGGCGTTATCTCAACCGGAACTTCCTTTTCTTCCAAATAACCCAAAGTAGTAAGAGGCACCATTGGCCGGTTAAAAACAATAGTAATTTCAGAATTTTCCGGGGTTTCTGAGTCTTTTTTAGGAAAGATCGCAGTAATTTCCGGATCTTCCACTGCTAAAAAGTCGCTCTTAACCAATCCGCCGTCTGACATGGCTAATTCTACCGCATAATACCGGTTAAGGTTTAACTTTTCTTTGGGTTTAAATAAAATGATATCGGAATTTTCTGAAGGTGCAGGAAGTCCTACAGCAGAATCTTCGGCAAATACCACCCATCTTCCCTCCTTTTCTGCCAACCATTCTCCTTCTATTTCTGGATTGAATTTGATATTATTTTTGGCAAACGATTTGTCAACATTCGGTGGCAGATTAATTTGGATGACCGCTGATTGAGAAACTTTCTCTGAGACCAAGCGATATGTCTGACTATAAGAAGGCTTGGCCACTCTGGAAATTCCTTTTTGCCAAAAATAAAAACCGAGAGCTGCAATTCCTATTATTAAAATAAGGAAAATCAGATTTCTCGGTTTTAAAAATTTTTTAGGCTGACTGACTGACTCTATGGTAACTGATTGTTGATAAGTTGTTTCATCCATTTTTATATATTACCAAAGGTATTTTGCCTTGGCAATATTGTGCTCTTCCAAGGTTTTGCTAAAAATGGTCTCGCCTTCTGGAGTGGAAAGATAATACCAATACTCGCTATTTTTAGGATATATCGCAGCTTTGATACTCTCAAGCCCGGGATTGCAAACCGGACCCAAGGGAAGGCCTTTATATTTGTAGGTGTTATAGAGAGAATCAATTTTTGTTTCTTCAA
>Ga0100383_1002288_pt1 | contig 11896 bp, 13 predicted proteins | sample CryGeymeta201507_FD_81565 | JGI IMG/M metagenome (GOLD analysis project Ga0100383, IMG submission 81565) | Groundwater microbial communities from Crystal Geyser aquifers in Utah, USA - Crystal Geyser metaG 2015-07 | ecosystem: Environmental > Aquatic > Deep subsurface > Groundwater | place: USA...
ACTTAACATGAAAATCGAGTTCCAATTCCTCAAGAATGTGAAGCGCAAGTCCGCTATCGCCGGTTTTTTGAAGTATTTGCAAAAAAACCTTCCGCACTTCTATTGCGTATTTTTCCGATAAAGGAAGTTTTATCAAACGCGAAAATATTTTTGTTAGATAAAGAAAAGCAGACAGTTCGGAAGCCCGATTTATTTCAGTTTTAAGGCAAAGGTAGGCTTCGTCAAATTCTTCTCCCAACTCATAATGCCGGGAAACTTCATTCGGGAAAAAACCGGGAATCGCATGAACAATTGAAGCAATTTTTTTGTGATGACCAACTTTATCGGCTATACCGGAGTAAATAAAAAACTTTAACCCGGAATAAATTAAGTGGTTGAATGAGTTTGGGGTTGGCATTCGAAGTAGATTTTTTTTCTGCAGACACGAAAGAATTGCTTCTGTATCATCAGTAAAGTTTTTTAGAATCGTTTTTGTCTGTTCAAGGTTTAACTCAACATCAACAGCGGAAAGCAGTGCCAGGACGGCTTTTTCTTTCTTAGATAGATGGGCAATTCTTTTTTTAAAAAGCGCGCCTTGTGAAACGCTGGATAATTTCCCCGATATTTCCTCATCAACAGAAATACCTTCATGGGAGAAGATTAAGATTTTGTTGGCGACCAATTCATTCAAAAAAAGTAATATATTTCCTGGAAATAAGTCTGCAAATTTTTCTAATAGCGATGCTAATTGTTTTTGTGGAAAATACCCTGCATAATTTTCTTTTAGAAAGAGAGGAATATCTCCAGGTAAAAGGGGACTTAATTGGTGTTCTGTCTTATTTGGAACCGCTTCAACAGAAGAAGAAACCGCCTGGTCTTCGAATAAAACAATTTTACAGCCTGTTACTTGCAGCGCTGGAAAAATATGGTAAAGAACTTCTTTAACAACGTCATCCAGTAAATTAAAATCATCAATGATCAGTATAAAATTCTTCACTTTGCAGATTTCGGCGAAGGCGGCGATAAACGTTTCAATGTTTAAATCTCTCTCTTTTTTAAACATTTGCAGGGCTTCAAGAGCTTTTCCAGATTCTTCATTCTGCATAAACGAGCTAAAAACAATTCTGGATGCTATATACTGAAGAATGACTCCGGGACTTTCTGAGGGTACCCGGCTGATAAGAACGCTGTTTTGATAATCGCGGGATAGTTTTTCCGCCAAAGAACTTTTTCCACTGTTTTGCATTCCCTGTAGAAAAAGAATGTCGTTTCGCTCTTTGTTTTCAATGTATGCGGCAAGAACAGCAGACTCACTTTGTCTTCCGATGAATTGCGTTGATGAGACAAAATCAAGATAATGATTTTCAAGAGGAAGATCTAAATCATAAAATAGCTGTAAGGCGGATTGCGTCCGCTCCTCACGATTTTTTTTAAGAAGCTTAACGATACACTTGATCACCGGTGATGAAAAGTATTTGGAGTCTATAAAAACAAATTCTTCTTCTAAATGCGATTGATAAATTTTTAATTCATCAACTGCTGTAAAAGGAAATTTACCGTAAACAATGCGATAGAGAAGAATTCCAAGAGCATAGAGGTCAACGCGGTGATCAATGTTTTTGTTTTGTAAAATTTCCGGGGCAATGTAGTAAGCTGTTCCGCGTTGAATATTTTGTAAAAGCGCATCTGCTCTTTGTGTTAAACCAAAATCAACAATTTTTATAATAATATCGTTTTTACTTTGAATACAAAGTATGTTTTCAAATTTTAAATCTAAGTAAAGATACTTCGCCAGGTGAAGATAACTCAGAAACGAACCGATCTGCCCGATTACTTTGGAGAGCAATGTTGGGTGAGCGTTGAAATCAACATCAAGCAGACTTTGCCCGTCAAAATATTCAAGAATAAAAAAGCGGTTTCCTCTGGCAATACCCAACGCTTTATCATCTGCACCCACTTCGAGAATTGTTCCTGATTCGTAAGCTTTGATAATGTTGGGATGAGAAAAAATTTTCAGAAGAGTGTATTCATGATAAAAAGTTTCTTCTTCTTCTTTATTTGTGTGCGATGAAAGAACTTTAACTGCATACTTTTGCGACGGAAAAAACCTGTCTTCACAGAGAAATACCTTGCTTCGCCCTTCACCAAGTAATTTGATGAGGTTGAACCTGCCGTTAATCAAGCGTGCATCCGGGGATTAAATTGGTGCGCCAATTTTCTACCTAGATCATTTACCGTAATGAGCGTTAAAACAATAGCGAAACCGGGAAAAAATATCATCCACCAGGCTTGTGCAAGATATTCCTGCCCGGAGTTTATCATAGCTCCCCACGACGGAAAGTCATTACCAATTCCCAAACCTAAAAAGCTGAGCGCCGATTCGGAGAGAACAACATTTCCAAATTGAAAAACTGTGTTTACAATAACCGGAACCGCAATAACCGGCAAGGCTTCCCTTAAGAGAAGTTTCGTGCCGGAGAGACCAAGCTGCTGCGCGGTAATAAAATAATCTTTCGTTTTCAGCGAGAGAATCTCTCCTTTAACGATACGAAACAAACTCATCCAGCCGGAGAATCCAAGTACTACAATTACAGAGATAAACGAATTTCCAAAAAACGCAAGAATAAGAATGATAAAAAATATTATTGGAAAGGATAAGAACAGGTCCGTTAAACGGCTAAGCAAAACATCCGTTACCCCACCTGAAAAACCCGCTAGAAATCCGAGTACAACGCCGATAATTAAGGAGAGAATGACTGCACAGAATCCTATTAACAGTGAAATTCTTGTTCCATAAATTATTCTGTTGAAAATATCCCTTCCGAATTCATCGCTTCCGAGAACAAAATGCCTCATTGAGATCTTGGGCTTCCCATTCAGCAGATCAATTGATGAGAGGGGCAAGCTGATTAACAACCCGTTTTGAAAACAGACTACATTGCTTTTGTTTTGTCGGAGACTATCGTAAAAAACTATTTTATCATCAAATGAATTTTTTACTACATTTCTTTTTAACGAGAGAAAATCATTTAATCGCCCCGGCTTTTTTGTATCGCTCTTTAAGTGCAGAGCATGGATCGAACTGAATGGAGGCAAAAGTCTTGTAACCGAAATATCTTTTTGAAAATCAAAATTATCATTTGTTATTACCGGTGCAAAAAGAAAGATGTAAAAAATCACCGTTACTGAGTAGTGCAAGAATGAAAAAGTTTTTAGCGTCGGCAGCTTTTTTCTTTTAAAGTAAAGAAAAACCGGAATCGCTATGATCAAGAAGAGAGAGCAAAAATAGTCTGCCATATTTAAAGAGAATTGGTCGAGTGCGGTTCGATAATCGGAGAAGAGAAGTCCTAAATATGAAGCTAACAGCATCGCGGTGTTTCCCAATAAAGGCAAACGAAAGGCAATCGTTGTGAGTAATAAAAAAAAGAAAAAATGAAAAACAGAAAAACGGATTCCTTTCAATTTAATAACCCCTTAATTAGCCGTTTATCAATATTCAAGCGAATGAGATCCGCAAGCAGGCTTGTGAAAATAATTAATATTCCGGCGGTTAATGTACACCCGACAATCAATGGATAATCATGCCCAAGGATAGCGTTGATCGTTAATCGTCCCATTCCGGGCAGACTAAAAATCACTTCGGTAATCAGTGCACCGCTGAAAAGAATTCCTAAGTCAACACCGGCATAAGCAATAATTGAGTTTAATGAGTTGGGAATAAGATGACTTAAAAGAATTTTCCTTTCAGAAACTCCGTTTGCCCGAAGATAAAGAGTGAAAAGTTTTTTCTGGTTCTCTTCAAAATTTTCTCTAAAATATTTAAAATAAACCGGAAGACCGGTTAATGACAAAACAAGCACCGGAAGAAAGAGATGCTTTGTATAATCCACAAGAAGAAGAAAAAAACTTGACTCAAGCGTCCCAACAGTTTTAATCCCGGACGAAGGAAATATTTTCAACTGAACAGAAAAAACATAAATGAAGAGTAATCCGCTAACAAATGAAGGTACGGCATACAAAAACATGCTTCCGCGAGAAAGCAACTTATCCCAAATTTTTTGATTGTGGTGAAAAGCAAAAACGGCAAGCAATAATCCGGCAATCAATTGCAGGGCAAACGCTGACACAGCGAAAAGGATAGTAAAGGGAAGAACATCGAAAATCACTTCAACCACAGGACGATGAAAGGCATACGAAACTCCAAGGTTTCCGGTGGCGGCATTCTTTACAAAACTTAGATACTGCACGTGAATTTGTTTATCCAGCTGGAATGAGGTTTTAACTTTTTCAACTAATTTGGGGCTCAAATTAGGAGAAATGAATTTTTGGCTTGGATCGCCGGGGGCAATTCTCACCAAAACAAAAAGAAAACTGACCGTTAAAAACAGCACAAAAGCAGAGGTCGTTATTCTTTTTGCAAGAGGAAGAATCGGTAAAGAACGCTTCATGGCATCAATCGTTTACTGCCAGAGCCAGCAATGATGAACTGTGCCGAGAGGAGTAACCTCAATGTTTTTTAGTTTCTTGTTGTAAGCAACAACGTTATCAATCCAATAAAGAAAAGTTACAGGTTGATCCCGGTACAGAATAGCTTCTACCTTTTTATAACTGTCATTTTTTTGCTGCCCGGTAATTTTTGTTTCAAGGTTGTCCAGCAGCGCATCCAGCTCTTTGTTTTGGTATGATGGGAAGTTCATAGGAGTGGTTATTAGGTTTGAATACCACGAAAATTTTAAATCTAACGGAATAGGAATTATCCAGCTTGCCATCCATGCGTCCACGCTTTTATTGTTTATCCGGTCAATTAACATCCCAAGTTCAACCTGATCAATCTTCATATCAATGCCAAGCTGCCTAAAGTTATTCTTAAAAACCGTTGCAGCAAAAATTCTACGCGGATTGTTTGAGGAAATGGTTAAGGTAAATTTAAATTCAATTCCCTCTTTTTCGAGAATCCCGTTTTGATCTTTATCGCTCCAGCCTTCTTCCTCAAGAAGCGTTCTTGCCTTCGCCAAATCGAACGAATACGGCGGCAGTTTATCATCTACTGCATTTTTGAAAATTGGGGATATGGGACTGTTTGCAACTGCTCCATAACCTCGTAAATACTGACTCAGGACCTCGTTTCTGTTAATCGCCATTGAAAGCGCCTGCCTGGTTTTTACAGAGCCAAATAATTTGTTCGGCACAATTTTTCCACTCTTTTTATAAAGAATTGGATCAAGATTATTCCAGCCGAGGTAATCATATTCCCTTCCTTTAAGAGAAGTTACAACGAAGGAGCCGGAGTTTTTTAATTGACTCACATCCTCAGGTTTTAAATATTCCGCCAGATCAATTTCGCCATTTTTTAATTGAGCCAGCCTGGCGTTATAATCCGGGATCACTTTAAAAATAATTCGTTTAATGTTTCCATCTTTGTGCAAAAAAGATGTTGGATTTTCTTTAATAATAACCGCTTGGTTCTTTTCCCATTTTTCAAGATTGAATGGACCGCTGGTTACCGGGGCAAAACTTTCTTCTGCTGTTGCAATTTCGGTTCGTGGCATTTTATCAAAAATGTGCTTCGGTACAATTGGGAAGTCGAGGTTAAATAAGGTAGGTGTCGAACCTGGTTTAAAATTAATCTTTAATTTTGTTTCAGATAATTTTTCAAAAGTCTTCGAGGAAATAATGTGTTCCTCTTTATCGGTATAAAAACATTTGAACGAACCGTATAAATAACTTTCAACAACAGGGTCGGAGTATACATCGAACGAAAAGATAACATCGTTTATCGAGAGAGGCACGCCGTCTGACCACTGCACATCGTCGCGGAGCTGAAGCATTATTGCGCTTGAGTCAAGGTTCCATTCCCATGAGGTTGCAAACATCGGCTCGGTTTTTACTTCACCGGCTTGGCGATTCCACGTATGTTTAACGAGCGATAAAAACAAAAGTTCGTTTATGTTGGCTTCATTGATACTATAAGAAAACAGGGGATTAATTCGCTCAACATCCGAAGGAATTGCTATTACAACTTGCGAGCTGCTAGTGGTTGAATTGTTTTTGCAGCCGATGAAAAGTGAAAAAAGAATTGATAAAAACAGGGAAATATTCTTCCGGGGAACTGTCATTTATTTCTCGCAAATTTACTGAAACTATTTTTACCAATTTATTATTTTGTAAATTAATAAACAAAATTATGCTGTATAATGATACGAATAAATATTGAGTCCATTGCTTTTGTAGACCAAATCGGAAAGAAATTTCTTTTGCGGGATATTGCCTTTACTCTGGCAGAGCACAATATTTATACTATCCTTGGTAAAAACGGGGAAGGGAAGTCAACGTTATTAAAATCGCTTACGAAGCTTTTAGATGAAAATGTTTTTTCGATTAAAGGGGAAGTTCAATTTGAAGAAGTGAACTTGTTGTCACTTCCACAAAACCGGTTGGCGGAATTCCGCAAAGCAAAAATTCAATATGTGTTCCAGGATCCGGTTAATTCTTTTGACCCGCTAAAAAAAATCGGTTCTTACTTTGGATTATATTCTTTCGATGAAAATGAAATTAAAAAAGAATTTGATTTTTTTAATCTTCCGGAACCAACAAAATTATTTAACCTGTTTCCGTTTGAAGTAAGCGGGGGAATGGCGCAAAGAATAGCTATCGTCCTGGCTTTGCTTAAGAAACCAAAATTTCTTCTACTTGATGAACCGACTTCCGGAATTGACAGTGAAACAATTTTACTGGTCAAAAAGCGACTGAATAATTTTGCTCTAATGGAGAACTCCGTTCTGCTGATTATTACGCAAGATTTATCATTCGCCGAAAATATGACCGATTACATTGCCTATTTAGAGAATAGTAAACTTTCACAATTTGTGTCGTACAAAAGTTTTTTCAACGAAGAATCTCAATCAATTAAAAATTTTCTCAAAGCCTCTAAGCAGTTGAATAGTAATGCCGTTAGCAATAGTTAAAAATGTTTCTTATTCCGTTTGGAAAAATTCTTTTATAGAAAAGAGAGACGAAATAAAAATATTAGAAAATATTTCTTTTGAAGTTGAGAAAGGTGAACTGCTCGGCATTGCTGGTCCATCGGGCGGCGGTAAAACTGCGCTTGCAAAATTGTTGATCGGAATTCATCAACCGACACGGGGTGAGATAATAAAGAACTTTTCGAAATCAGAAAATCGAGCAGCTAACCAAATCCAACTTTTGTTTCAGAACTCCGAAGAGATTATTAATCCGTTTAGAAGAGTAAAAGATATTCTTGTTGAAGCGTTACAGCGGAAGAATAAAAATTTTCTTCCTTTTAAAGAGCGTTTGAGCGGCTTGCTTTCCGACGTTAATATTCACGCCAATTTACTTGAGAAGTTTTGCCTGCAGTTAAGCGGCGGACAAAGGCAGCGCGTGGCATTAGCAAGACTTCTGGCTGTTGAACCGGAAATATTAATCTTAGATGAACCGTTCTCCGCGCAGGATGTTGAATCTCAATTAAAGTTATTATTGCTGCTCAAAAAAATTAATTCGGAAAAAGGAATTACGCTCATCTGCATTTCTCATCAAGAAAATGTTTTGAACCAATTAACTTCAAGAGTACTTCGTATAAAGGAAGGGAGATTGGTCTCCGGGTAAGCGGTAGAAAAACTAATGGATGACTTCGTAAGCCAGAACCTAATTATCCTTAAGATCAATGGATGAATTGTTGTATGCTTGAATGAAATTCATTCATCCATTCATTTCCAATCATTCATACTGTGAGGTGTTTTTCTACTCTACAAACATTCGCGCCAATTTCATTAATCCATTTATCTGATTTTAAAATTTTACAAATTTAGAAGCAAGCGTTCTGCATACCGGGCAGTTTTCTGTCGGCTTTCCAAATTCAATATAACCGCAAACCGGGCACAAGTAAAAATCTGTCACTTCCAAATCTTTTCCTTGGGCAGCAGCTTCCAGAGCCATTTTATAAAGCTTGGCGTGTACTTGCTCGGCTTTCACCGCATACCCAAACATTCTTTTTGCTTTATGATTTTCAGCTTCTGCCTGAGCTAACATCGGCGGATACATTTCTGTAAATTCATACGTCTCACCGGCAATTGCCGCTTTTAAATTTTCAGCAGTAGAACCAATCCCATCTAAAGAATTTAAATGTCCTTCAGCGTGAATTCTTTCTGCTTCGGCAGTAGTGCTGAATAGTTTTGCGATGTTCGGAAATCCATCCCGTTCAGCTTTCTTTGCAAATGCACGGTACTTTTGATTTGCCTGACTTTCGCCGGCAAAAGATTCCTGCAGGTTTTCTTTTGTAGTTTTCATGGTTCACCTTTCTGTTTGTTGTTGCACAGTTATTTAAAGAACGATTTTATAAATCTTTCTTTCGCAAAATTAGGCAATTTTAATCTGAAATGATGAAGAAATATTTATCAACCGGCAATACTAAAAATGTATATCGATAAAAATTTTTTATGTTTAGAAAACGAATAAAAAACTTTACAATCATTTACGAAAAACAATCTTATGAAAACAGTACAAAAAATTCTTTTCGTCTTTCTAACTATGTTTGTTTTTACAAATCCTACAATACTTGCACAAGAGAAAAATGATTTTCTTATAAAGGGAATTGACGCAAGCGTTGATCCCGGAGTAGATTTTTTTAAGTACGCTACCAGCACCTTAAAGATATTTTTACAGTTGCATTTTACACCGGGTTACGTCTTGGTGAGTTGGTTAATATGCGGTGGAACTGGATAGACTTTATACAAAATCAAATCACCGTTAAGTGCTCTGATGATTTCCAGACTAAAAGTAAAAAAGAAAGAATTGTTCCGATGAGTGATAAAGTCAGATCAATTCTATTTAGGCGTTTCAATTCTGCTTTGCATAATTCAGATGAAGTTGTTTTCTATAACAGAAAAGAAAAGATGTTATATCAAGAAGCAATCAGTAAGCAATTCAAAAAAATAATTCGTAAATCTAATCTAAGTGATAAAATCCACTTTCATACTTTGCGTCATTCTTTCGCTTCTCTTTTAGCTCAAAAAGGTGTTTCGCTTTATATCATTAAAGAATTATTGGGTCATGAAGATTTGAGCACCACTCAAATTTATTCGCATCTGCAAAAACAAAATTTAATGGATGCTGTAAATTTATTATAACTTTTATTTCCAAAGCGTATCCTCATTTAGTTCCGAGGATACGCTCAAATTTTCTTTTTCTCCCTCAAAAATCCTATGCTCGATTCTCACTTCCCACACAAACCTCCTTACTCAATGGGTTTTATTTAGCATCTTTCTTTATTTCTAAAAGCATAAGTTGAGTCCGCATTTCTATTCTTTTCGATCGATTATAAAATCCATTTCTATATTTTACCTAATTAATTCGCTTTAATGTTGGTGTTGGTTCCAATGAATATCTCTTTGTATTTAGTTAAATATTACGATATTTTACTCTTGACAAGATATTAATTTCAATCTATATTATATATAGATATATTGATATTCATCTATATAATAATTTTAATGAGCAAAGAACTAAAACAAATAATAAAAGTTGCCAAGGCACTGGCTGATGAAAACAGGTTTAAGATTTTTACAACAATTTCTGAAAAAGGAGAAATTGCTTGTAAAGAAATAACTTCATTGTTTAATCTTACTCAGCCGACAATTTCTCATCATCTAAAGGTGCTGATGGAAAGCGGCTTGATTGATTTTCGTAAAGAAGGACAGTGGAGTTATTTCTTTGTCAACAAAGAAGTGCTTGATAAATATGTTTCTTCTTTGGCTGAACACGTAATTCAATAATTTTTTTACCGGCAATATAGATGTATATCAATATATCAATATTCGAATAAATTTTTAACAATAATTAAAAGGAGAAAATAATATGAAATACATACCGTTAATCGGAAGAATTCTTTTTTCACTGATTTTTATTATGTCTGGTCTTGGACATATTTTTAATGGAAAAGAAATGGTTGGAATGACTCAACAAATGGGCGTTCCACTTGCATCGTTAGCTGTTCCTCTAACCGGTGTAATGATTCTATTAGGCGGATTGAGTATTATCCTAGGTTATAAAATTAAAATAGGTGTATTACTGATTATAATTTTTCTTGTTCCAGTATCATTTATTATGCATCCATTTTGGGAAATTGCAGATCCGATGCAAGCACAGATAAATATGATAATGTTTATGAAAAATATTTCAATGACCGGTGCTGCTTTGATGTTTTATTATTTCGGCAGCGGTCCGTTAAGTCTTGATAAAGAAACGAAGAATAATTAAACGGAATTTTTAAGATGTCTAAACACACAATTGAATTATTTTATGGTTTAACTTGTCCGCATTGCCGGGCACTTAAAAAAATCTTGAAAGAAATTTTACCGGAATAAGATGAAAGATTTGAACTAAAAGAAACTTTAGTCAGTTCACCTAAAGGGTGGATTAAAAGTGCAAAACTTGGAATTCACTCAGTTCCGGTTTTAGCAATTGATGATAAAATAATTTTCAGAAGTTTACCGGAAAAAGAAGAATTAATTAATAAACTAAAAGAATGGAATTAAATATGAGTAAACAACAAAAACCATTACGCTGCCCAATGGGCGTTCCAGGTGGAATTATTTCTGCTATTATCGGACTAATTGGAATAATAATAAGTATCGTGAATTCAAACTGGACTGTATTGCCATTTGCATTAGCTTTGTTACTGCTTGGGTTACCACTTGCAAGAGTTACAATGCTCGTACATATAGCATTAGATAAAGTAACAGCATTAGAAGAACAAAAGAAATAATAAAATGAAAGGAGTTTAATATGATCTTAATAACAGGTGCAAATGGTCATCTCGGCGGTGCAACAATAGATTTTTTACTAAAGAAAAATCCGAACCTAAAAATAAAAGCTTTAGTAAGAAGTGAAGAAAAAGGTAAAAAATTAAAAAACGAAAGAATCGAGTTTGCTGTTGGGGATTATCTGGATTACGGCTCTTTAGTAAATGCAATGAAAGATGTTGAAACACTTTTACTTATTTCCTCAAGCACAATTGGAGACCGACACGCACAGCATGTAAACGCAATCAAAGCGGCTAAACAAGCCGGCGTAAAACATATCGTCTATACCAGTGTGTTAAAAGGTTCACCCGGTTCAAAATTTACCGCAGCAAACGATCATGTAAAGACAGAAAATGATTTGAAATCATCGGGCATCAATTACACAATTATGCGCAATACTTATTACGCCGATTTCTTACCGGATATAATTGGCAATGCTATTGAAAGCGGAGTTATTTATTATTCTGCCGGAAATGCAAAAATAAATTTTGCAGCACGAAGGGATATGGCAGAAGCAAACGCAGTTGTGATTTCAGATGTAACAAATCATCAAAATAAAATTTATGAAATGACTTCCGGGAAAGCATATACTTTTACTGATATAGCTGAAATACTTTCGTCAATAACCAGTAAAGAAATTAAATATACTGATGTTCCGATTGAAGCATTAAAAGAAAACATTGTTAAAGCCGGAATGCCAAATGAAGTGGCAGAACTAATGGCAAGTATTGCTGAATCAATGAAAGTTGGCGAATTTGATTACTGCGATACGGCTCTTGAAAAACTACTTGGAAGAAAGCCAGTTGATCTGAAAGCATTTTTGAAAAGTGTGTATCAGAAATAATATTTTCGATATTTTTTTACTATCAATATTAAATACAAGGAAAAATGTTATGAAAATTAAAGCTGCGGAAAATGGTCCTTATCTACTTGAAATAACAGAAGGAAAAATTGTAAGAAACGGTAAAGAAGAGATTCTTTCTCAAAAAATGAGGTGCTACCGTTAATAGTGTGAAAATAGGTTGAGTTTGCCATTGAAGAAGAGAATAGCAATCCTCAGGTTATTAAAATTTCTGTAGCCTTGAGCAACCCTATTTAGC
>Ga0100383_1002315_pt1 | contig 11787 bp, 10 predicted proteins | sample CryGeymeta201507_FD_81565 | JGI IMG/M metagenome (GOLD analysis project Ga0100383, IMG submission 81565) | Groundwater microbial communities from Crystal Geyser aquifers in Utah, USA - Crystal Geyser metaG 2015-07 | ecosystem: Environmental > Aquatic > Deep subsurface > Groundwater | place: USA...
GACGGCACCGGCTTCGGCCCAAAAGCTCAGCAGCGTGAAACGGCCGGCGGCCAGCGCATAGACCAGCGCTGTCCAACCTTTCCTGTCGACGGACGTGGCGGTGAAGGGGGCGGCGCGAAAGCTGCGCGAGCGGGTCCAGCAAAGTTCGGGCAGGTCAGTCATGCGTGCCTCATCCCAGGATCGCCGCGACGGTCTGGAACCAGTCCACCATCGCCTGCGGCATGTGAAGGCCGATCAGATAGACAAGCGCCAGATGCAGCCAGAGCGGCGCAAGCGAGCCATGCATCGGCGCGTTCGGCTCTGACGGCGTGCCGAAGGCCACCCCGGTCAGCCGCAGCAAAAGCGCCCCGAAGGCGAGGATCAGCCCGAACACGAGGATCAGCGCCAGGACCGGCATCCGCGCGAAACTTGTCGTCACCACCAGAAACTCGCTCATGAACACGCCAGAGGGCGGCATGCCCGCGATTGACAGCACCGCCAGCACCAGCCCCCAGCCGAGTGCTGGATGGCTTTGCGTGAGTCCCCGGATCTCGGAGAGTTTCTGCGTGCCCTTGATCTGCGTCACATTTCCGACCGCGAAGAAGATCGCCGATTTTGTCAAGGAATGCATGACCATGTGCAGAAGCCCGGCGAAATTCGCCAGCGGTCCGCCGATACCGAAGGCAAAGACGATGATGCCCATATGCTCGATCGAGGAATAGGCGAACAGGCGTTTGATGTCGCGCCGCCGGTAGAGCATGAAGGCGGCGAAGATCAGCGACAACAGACCCAGACCGATCATCAGCGGCCCCGGCGCGACGGCGGCCTCGTTGGCGGTCATCAACAGCTTGAAGCGCAGCACCGCGTAGAGCGCGACGTTCAGCAATAGCCCCGACAGCACCGCCGAAATCGGTGTCGGGCCTTCGGCGTGGGCGTCGGGCAGCCAGGCGTGGAACGGGGCAAGGCCGACCTTGGTGCCATAGCCCACCAAAAGGAACACGAAGGCCACGTTCAGCATCGCCGAGTCCAGCTGCGCCGCCGCCCCGATCAGGTTGCTCCAGACCATGGCAGGCATCCCCTCGCCCAGCACCGGTTGCGCGGCGACATAGACAAGGATTGTCCCGAACAGCGCCAGCGCGATGCCGACCGAGCCGAGGATGAAGTATTTCCACGCCGCCTCCAGCGCCTCGTGGGTGCGGTAGAGACCGACCATCAGGACCGTGGTCAGGGTCGCCAGTTCGATCGCCACCCACATCAGGCCGATGTTGTTGCTGACCAGCGCGAGGTTCATGCCGAACATCATGATCTGATACATGGCATGGTAGAAACGCAGGTTGGCGGGTGTTACCCGGCCGATTTCCAGCTCGTGCCCGATATAGCTGGCCGAGAAGAAGGCGGCGGTGAAGCCGACAAAGGTGTTGAGCACGATGAAGACGATGTTGACATCGTCCACCCGCAGGTAATCGCCCGCCTCCGGGCGCGCCAGCACCAGCAACGAGGCAGCGGCGAGGAACGTGGCAAGGCTTGCCACGACGTTGACCCAAGCACTGATCCGGTAGCCCGGCAGCAGCGCCAGCAGCGCCGCCGCCGCGACCGGCAGGATCAGGACGGCGGAAAGCGCGGTGTCGCCGGTCATCGCCGCTCTCCCCGGAACTCGTCGAGCGCTTCCAGGTCGACCGAGTCGAACCGCTCGCGGATGCGAAACAGGATCACGCTGTTCTCGATCGTCGCGGCCAGCACCGAGAAGGCGACGCTGATTTCGACCACCAGCGGCATCCCCTGCGCCGCGGCGGCGGCCAGGATCAGCCCGTTTTCCAGCGACATGAAGCCGACGACCTGCGACACGGCATTGCGCCGCGTGATCATCATCAGCATCCCCAGCAGGATCACGGACAGCGCAAAGGCCAGATCCTCGCGCGCGATCGCGCTTTCCGCCGATTGCGTCAGTTGCAGCATCAGCAAGATCGACAGCGCCACCAGCCCCATGCCCGCGAGCATCGTCGGCACCACGCCCGCAACCGTTTCAACCTCGCGGTGAATGCCGAGGCGTTGCACGACCCGGTGCAGCGCCCATGGCACGATCATGCCCTTGAATACCAGCGCCAGCGCGGCAGAGGCATAAAGGTGATGCGCACTCTGGATATAGGCCTGCCAGGCCACCGCGAGCGCGAGCAGGACGGCTTGCAAGGCAAACGTGTTGAGAAGCGCGTAAAGCCGGTCCTGGTAGATCATCATGAAGCTGACAAGCACCAGCCCGCCAGCCAGCATATGCGCAATGTCGAAGGCATATCCCTGCATGTCTAAAGGCTCCTTGATACGAACAGCAGGAGTGTGCCGAGCAAGCCCAGCATCAGCGCCACACCCAGGAAATCCGGCACCCGGAAGACGCGCATCTTGGCGATCGCCGTCTCGAAGACGGCGAGCATCGCGCCACCCGCCGCCAGCTTTACCAGAAACAGCAGGAATCCCGACACCAGCCCGAAGAAGCCCGCGCTGGCAGGCGCGATCCCCCAGGGCACGAAGACACAGCCGATCAGCGCCATGTAAAGCAACAGCTTGAGCGCCGCCGCCAGTTCGATCATCGCCAGGTGGCGTCCGGAATATTCCAGCACCATCGCCTCGTGCACCATGGTCAGTTCCAGGTGTGTGGCGGGGTTGTCCACCGGGATCCGCGCGTTTTCGGCCAAAGCCACGATGATCAGCGCGATCAGCGCCATGCCCATCGAGATCCGGATGCCGACCTCGCCCGAGGCCGTGAAGGCCACCACGTTCGATAATTGCGTCGAGCCGGCGACCAGCGCCACGGTGAACACCATGAGCAGCATCGCCGGTTCGGCCAAGGCTCCGATCATCATTTCGCGCGACGCGCCAAGGCCTCCGAAACTGGTGCCGACATCCATGCCGGCAAGCGCAAGAAAGAACCGCGCGCTGCCCAGGAGCGCCACCAGCGCAATGAGATCGGCGGTCCAGCTGAACTGCAACCCGATCGCAAAGGTCGGCACCAGCGCCGCCGCGACCCATGTCGCGGCGAAAACCATGTAGGGCGACACCCGAAACAGCCACGAGGCATTCTCTGCCAGCACCACTTCTTTTTTCAGGAGCCGCGCAAGATCGCGGTAGGGCTGCCAAACCGGTGCCCCCCGCCGTCGCATCAGCCGCGCCTTGATCTTGCGCACAAGGCCGGTCAGCCCCGGCGCCAGAGCCAACACAACCAGCATCTGCACGCCTTGCAGGGTAAGGTTTGCGATCAGTTCCATATCGTCAACCCCGTCAAGAGCAGGATCAATGAGGCAAAGACCAGGCTCAGATAGCGCCGGATGGTCAGGAATTGCAGGGCGTTCATCCGTGTCGTGGCAGCCACGACAGCGGCGATCAGCGGCAGGTAGAGGCGCGACCAGGCCAGATCCTCGGTGCTTGCCTCGTGACGCGCCGGGGCGCTGTCGCCCGGCGGCGGCATCACCACCGTCTCGCGGGCGGCCAGAAGCGGCCCCATGACCCGGCGGATCGGTTGGGCGAAGCTGCCCGCGCCGTATTGCGTGACCGGATCGGCATTCGGAAATCCGCAATCCCAGGCCGCGGACCGCCGCAGCCGTTTCGACGCCAGCCGATGCACCAGCCAGGCGGTCGCGCCGCCGGAAATCGCAATGAACACCATGACCAGAAAACCACTGTAGCTGCTGTGTACTTCGGCAACGGGGATCAGGGTAAACCAGGAATTGGCCTCCTGCGCGGGCATCCGCGCCTCGGCGAGTTGCATCACGGCCGGCGCGACAAGGTCGATCAGCACGCCCGGCACGATCCCGGCCAGAACGCACAAAGCCGCCAGCCCGCCCATCGCCGCCAGCGACCAGCGGTCAGTCTCGCCTGCGTCCCGTGCCGCGTCGCTGCGCGCGCGGCCCAGAAAGATAACGCCGTAAAAGCGCACGAAACAGGCCGCCGCAAGCGCCGCTGCCAATGCCAGCAGGCCACCCGCCGCCGGCACCAGGAATTGCAGGCCCGGCTGCGCGAGATTCGGACTTTGAAGCACCGCCTGAAACAGCAGCCATTCCGAAACGAAGCCATTGAGGGGCGGCAGCGCCGCGATTGCGGTGACCCCGATCAGCGCCAGCACCGCCGTTTTTGGCATCCGGTGGATCAGTCCGCCCAACCGGTCGAGATCCCGGTGCCCGGTCGCGTTCAGCACCGCGCCCGCGACCATGAACAGCAGGCTCTTGAACGCCATGTGATTGAGCGCGTGGATCAGCCCCGCCGTCAGCGCCAGCGCCGCCAGCGCCTGCATGTCATTGGCCTTGAACGCCAGCGCCAGACCGAAGGCGGCAAAGATCACACCAATGTTCTCGATCGTCGAATAGGCCAGCACCCGCTTGCCGTCACCGCCGGTATTGGCGAACAGAATGCCCATCACCGCCGTCACCGCGCCCAGCACGATCACCGGCACGCTCATCCACCACGGCACTGCACCGACGAGGTCGAATGCGACCCGCACGAATCCGTAAAGCGCGACCTTTGTCATCACCCCGCTCATCAGCGCCGAAACATGGCTCGGCGCCGCCGGGTGCGCGACCGGTAGCCAGACATGCAGCGGCATCAGACCCGCCTTCGATCCCGCCCCCACCATCATCAACGCCAGCACCAGCGCCGCCAGACCGGGACTGCGGTCCGCAGCGCGCATCGCGGCGAAATCATAGCCACCCTCGGCCCCGGCCAGCAGCCCGAAGGCCAGCAACAACATCATGGTGCCGAATCCGGCCATCACCAGATAGAGATAGCCCGCGCCGCGCGTCTCCTCCTCGCGGTGATGGGTCAGCACCAGCGCCCACGAGAGAAGCGACATCACCTCCCACGAGACCAGGAAGGTAAAGGCATCGTCGGCCAGCAGAACCAGCGTCATCGCGCCCAGAAAGCCGGGGTAGAACGGCAGGGTGCGGTGCGGTTCGTGTTCGTGACGGCCATAGCCGATTGCATAAAGGCTTGCCGCGCCGCCGCCGGTGCCGAGCAGCAGCACGAACACCGCCGATAGCGCGTCAAGCCGCAGATGCGCCCCCAGCCAGGGCAGACCGACCGGAATGCTCAGGCTTGACGTCTCCGCCTGCGTCGCCAGGAACACCCCGCCGAGGACGGCCAGACCAAGACAGAGAAGCGCGCTTCCCGCGTAGAGTGCGGCCGGCGCAAGTGCAAACCCGCGCATCGCCGTTGCGGCAAGCGAAAGCGCCAGCAGACAGGCTGCGATGGCGACGGCAATTTCGATCATTCGTGACCTCGATGCGTGACTGGCGGGTGTTCGTCGGGCCGTTCCGTCGCAGCTTGGCGAAGCCGCACCCCGCGCCCGCCATTGCCGGTTGTTGCGCCCTCGGCGATCAGGTCCACGCCCGCCGCCTCAAGTGCTGACACGACCCGCGTCAGACTGTCGACCATACCGCCCACGATGCTCTCGTTCGCCTCCATCCGCTGGATGGTCGGCACCGAAAGCCCGGCCATCCGGGCCAGCGTCTTCTGGTCGATCCCGAGAAGCGACCGCGCCGCCCTGATCTGTGGCCCGGTGATCATGTGAAATGCCTTCCCTCAGGCACGGCTGATATCTGAAATATCAAAGACGATGCTTCCTACCCCATCCATGAGGAGATCGTCAAGGGATCGAACAGATCTTTGCGTCCGGCACACAACCTGCGCCGACAGGCTTGGCCGAGCGTGACACGCGCCATGACACTGCGACGCCAGAAAACCCGATTCAGGACACGGACATCAATCTTGCGCTACGGCTTGAGCACCGAGATCAGATCGAAAACCGGTCTGGCACCGCGCGCGCCTCAGGTCGCAAGGAACCGGAAATCCGGGTGCAACGCGAAGCGCCAGTTGCGGCGCGGGCCGGCCATGACGTTGAGGTAATACATCTCCACCCCGTGGGGCGCGGCGCAGGGGTGGTGGCCGCGCGGCACCAGCACCACGTCGTGATCGGAAACCGCCATCGTCTCATCGAGCGACAGATCGTCGGTGAACACCCGCTGGATGCCGAAGCCGCGCGCCGGGTTCAGCCGGTGGTAATAGGTTTCCTCCAGCCTCGTGATGCGCGGGAAATCGTCCTCGTCATGGCGGTGCGGCGGGTAGGAGGACCAGTGCCCGGCCGGCGTGTAGACCTCCGTCACCAGAAGGCTGTCGGCGACATCGCGCCCCTCCATGGCGATGTTATGGATATGGCGCAGGTTGGTGCCCTGCCCCCGCTCCTCCGGCGCGATGCCGGCCGGGCCGAGCCGCTGCACCGTCCGCCCGCCGGGCGAGGGTGCGGTGCAGACGGCCAGCGTGCAGGGCGTGCGCGCCCTGACCCGCCACTCGCCCCCCGGCGGTACGTAAAGGCAATGCGGCGGCAACCGGTCGAACACCGACAGCCGGTCGCCCATCTCACCGAACGCCTCGCCCGCCGCCGTCACCTCTGCCAGGCCCTCGACCAGCACGAGGATCGCCTCGCGCCCGTCCAGTCGCCCCTCGGCCACCTCGCCGGGATCAAGCCGCCAGAGGTCGAAGCCGACATGGGTCCAGCCTGCCGCCTCGGGCGTGATGGCGTGAACCTGTCCCGACGCCCCGACGGGTTTGCGCAGGAGATCGGCCATCAGCGCGCCCTTTCGCTGACCCGCGCCGCGGGCAAGATCAGAAAAAGCACCGTCCCCCGCATCACACCGTCCCGCCGAGCGAGCCTTCGAGCGCGACCATTTCCTGACCGCCGGCCATCATGTCCTGCAACTCCTCGGGCGTGATCTGGCCACGCTGCGCGGTGCCCAGCGTCTTGCCACGGTTGAGCACCGTGAAGCGGTCGCCGACGGCTGCGGCATGGCGCACGTTATGGGTGATGAAGACGACGCCAATCCCGGTCTTGCGCACCTTGTCGATGGTCGCCAGCACATTGGCCGTCTGGCGCACGCCAAGCGCCGAGGTCGGCTCATCAAGGATCAGCACCTTGGCCCCGAAATAGACCGCGCGGGCGATGGCAACGGTCTGGCGTTCCCCCCCCGAGAGCGTGCCAACCGCCTGATCGGGCGAGCGCAAGTTGATGCCCATCTTGGCCATCTCCGCCATCGTCACCTCGTTGGCCTTGGCGAAATCCATGAATTTCAGTGGCCCGACCTTCCTGACCGGCTCTCGCCCCATCCAGAAATTGCGCGTCACGCTCATCAGCGGGATCATCGCCAGATCCTGGTAGACGGTGGCGATCCCCGCCTCCATCGCGTCGCGCGGGCTGGCGAAATTCATCTGGCTGCCCTCGAACACGATCTCGCCCCTGGTTGGCTTGTGAACGCCCGACATGGTCTTGATGAAGGTCGATTTCCCGGCGCCGTTGTCGCCCAGAAGGCAATGGCATTCGCCGGGCCGGATATCGAAGCTGACCCCGGCCAGCGCGATCACCGGGCCGAAATGCTTCTCGATGTCCTTCATCTCGACAATCGGGTTGTGATCGTAGCTGTTCATCTCAGTTCTCCCCGGTGATTATGCGGCGGATATAGGTGTTGAGGATCACAGCGAAGAGAAGGATAACCCCGAGGAACACACGAAAGAGGCTTGATTCCACCCCGGCGAAGAACAGCCCCTGCTGCACCACGCCGAAGATCAGCGCGCCAAGCGCCGCACCGATCACGGAGCCATAACCGCCGGTCAGCAGCGCGCCGCCGATGACCACTGCGATGATTGCCTCGAATTCCTTGAGCAGACCCCGGTCGGCGCCCGCCGATCCGAACTCCATCACCTGGCAGGTCGCGAAAACGGTGGCGCAGAAGGCAGTGAACATGAACATCAGGATCTTGACCCGGCTCACCGGGACGCCGACATAGCGCGCCGCCTGTGCATCGCCGCCCGAGGCGAAGACCCAGTTGCCGAAGGTCGTGCGGGTCAGCACGACATGCGCCACAGCGACCAGAAGCAGTGCCCAGACGATCAGCATCGGGATGCCGTCGACGATCGGCTGGCCCTCGCGGGTGCCACGCGAAAAGGTGGCGATCATCCCGATCTCGGCCAGCCAGTCGAAGATCCAGCCGCCGACCTTGCCGCCGAACACCGGCGCCAGCCAGTCGCCCTCGGCCACGTCTGAAATGCCGCCGATGATCGTCCGCCGTTCGATGACCTGTGGAAAGAAGATGGTGAACCCGCGCAGGATGAACAGGAAGGCAAGCGAAACGATGAAGCTGGGCAAGCCGGTGCGCACCACGGTATAGCCGATCAGCGCGCCGATACTGACGCAAAGCATGAATGTGACGAGGATGGCGATCCAGACCGGCCAGTGCAGAGTTACCGACATCAGCGCAATCGACATGCCGGCAAAGCCGATCATGGACCCGACGGACAGGTCAAACTCGCCCGCGATCATCAGCATGCAGGCCCCCACCGCGATGATCATGAACTGGGCCGAGACCGTCGACCAGTTGAGCACACCCTGCGGGTTGAACATGCCGCTGTCGGCGGCAAAGGCGAAGAAGAACACGAATACCGCGATCATGCCCACGATCGCGCCCAGTTCGGGCCGGATCAGGGCCTTTCGCAGCCTTGAAGTTTCCTTGACTCTCTCGTCAATGGCCGCATTTGCGTCGGTCATCGCACACCTCTTTCTGATGCTGTTGCAACAAGGGCGGGCGCCATGTGCGGCACCCGCCCCCAAGGGTCATGAACTCAGCGGTATTCGCCCGCCAGTTCGGCCACCAGATCCAGTGCATCGGCGGTCACGAAGCCGGGACCGGAGTTGATGTTGTTGCCCGGCAGCACGCCGAAGCGGTGATAGTTTGTCAGCACGATCACCGGCAGGTAGGCCTGCAGGAAGGGTTGCTGGTCGATGCCCCATTCGATCACGCCGTCGCGGATCGCCCCGACGATGTCTCCACCAAGATCGAAGGTGCCAAAGTAGATGTCACCGGCAAGGCCCATCTGGTCGAGCGCCAGAATCGTCGGATCGGCCGAGGTCGGGCCGAGGGTCAGCACCGCTTCGGTTTCGGGGTTGGCGTTGAGATAGGCCATGACCCGGTTCTGGATCTCGCTCGGGTCCTGCCCGCTGTCGATCATCTGATTGCCCAGATCCACCCCGAGGCCATCGGCGAAGCCCTGGCACCGCTGGGTCGAGGCGGGCTGCGCGATATAGTGGTTCACGCAAAGGAAGCTTTCGATCCCGTCACCCGCGGCGCGTTGCCCGGCGGCAAAACCCGCATCGTATTCGGGCTGGCCGACATACATCAGCGCACCGAAATCGCGCGCCTGTTCGGGCGTGCCGGAATTGATGATGATCACGTCGATGCCCGAGGCGACCGCGTCACGGATCGGGCCGGACAGCACATCCGGATCGGCCAGCGTGGTGATGATGCCGTCGGGGCCGCTGGCGGCGGCCTGTTCGATGATCCGCGCCATGTCGGCAAGGTCGCCGGTCGGAGGGTTGCGGTATTCGCATTCCACATCCATCTGTTCGCAAGCCAGCGCCAGACCGTTCTTGATGGTGTTCCACCAGCTGTCGCTGTCGGGTGCATGGCTGACCAGCACGTAACGTTCGCCATCCGCCTGCGCGGCGCCGACCGTTGTTGCGACGGCAAGGGCTGTTGCCGCCAGCGTCTTGAAGACTGTGTTCATGGTATCCTCCCAAAAGGTTTCGGGGTCCCGGCGACAGTGCGCCAGAGTCCCCGACCACACTTTAACCCCGAATCAATCTTTTTTGCAACCGGTTGCAAATACTGTGACCCCATGCGCCTTTTCCCCGCTGCCAGCGCGTGTATAGTTCAGCGATCGAAACGGTTGGGCGACGGGAAGAATGGCAACCCTCAAGGATGTGGCCGAGCGCGCGGGCGTATCGCGCTCGGCGGTGTCTCGCACCTTTACCGAAGGCGCATCGGTTTCGGCCAAGACGCGCAGCAAGGTTGAAAAGGCGGCGCGCGAGCTGGGCTACAGCCCCAACGCGCTGGCCTCGTCGCTGACCACCGGGCGCACCAAGCTGATCGGGCTGGTCTCCAACAACTTCCACAACCCGCTGTTCCTGGAGGTGTTCGATCTGTTCACCCGCAGCTTGCAGGACCGTGGCCTGCGCCCGTTGCTGGTCAATCTCAGCGATGAAACCGATCCCGCCAATTCGCTGCGGATGCTGCGGCAATATTCGGTCGATGGGGTGATCGTCGCCTCCTCGACGCTGCCGCCCAGCTTCGCGGAGGCATTCCGCGATGCCGGCATGCCGGTCGTCCACTCCTTTGGGCGCTACACCACCAGCCCGCATGTGCATGTGGTCGGCATCGACAACATCGCCTGCGGGCGCATGGCCGCCGAAGCGCTGATCGCGCGCGGCTATCGCCGTGTCGCCTTCATGGGCGGGCCGGAGGCGGCCACCTCGACGCAGGATCGCGCCCGCGGATTTCTGGGCGCGCTGGCCGAACACCCCAAGATCGAGGTCACAACCAGCTACGCCAGCGCCTATTCCTTCGATGCGGGACGGGTGGAAATGACCAAGCTGTTGATGACCGACCCGGCCGAGGCCTATTTCTGCGGCGATGACGTACTTTCCATCGGCGCGCTTTCCGCCGTCGAAGAGGTCGGGCTGCGCTGCCCGCAGGATATCGGCATCATCGGACTGAACGACATGGAGATGGCGCGCTGGCAGAATTTCGACCTGACCACGATCCGCCAGCCGGTGGCCGAGATCATCGACGCCTCGGTCGATCTTGTCGTGGCGACCATCGCAACGCCCGACCGTTACCCCGAAACGCGGCTGTTTCCCTGCCGGGTGATCGAACGGGGCACCCTGCGCCCCGTTTCCTGACAGTTTTCAGCGCAACATCGGCGGGCGGGCGTCGGTCCAGGCCCCATCGGCTTTCGCCGAGGCGACGCAGGCATGAACCGCCGCCATCGACCGCAGCCCGTCCACCGCCAGCGGCAGTGCGCCATGCGCCTCGCCCCGGATCGCGGCGGCAAGATCAACGTAGATATTGGCCACCGCCAGCGGGAAGCCCTCCGGGTGGGCAATGGCCACCCGGCTGAGCCGCGCGGCCTCGTCGCTCAGGCCGCTTTCGCCCTTTTCCATGATTTGCGTGCGTCCGCCGACGGGTGTGTAAAGCACCTGGTTGGGCTGTTCCGAGGCCCAGCGCATCCCCCCGGTTTCACCAAACACCTGAATGTCGAAGCCATGCTGCCGCCCGATCGCAACCGAGGAGGTCCAGAGCCGCCCGACCGTACCGCCCTTCATGCGGAAATTGACCATCGCGTCATCCTCCAGCACGCGGGACGGGATGGTGGAGGCAAAATCGGCCGAGATCTTTTCAACCTCGTCGCCCGCGATGAAGCTGGCCATGTGCAGCGCATGGATGCCGCAATCGGCGAACTGCCCCGAGACCCCTGCCATCGCCGGATCATAGCGCCAGCGCACCCGCGGATTGTCGGCGTCGGTGGCGTCGCCGTGGTGGCCATGGCTGAAATTCGTCACCACCAGCCGCACCTTGCCGATCTGCCCGGCGGCCACCATGGCGCGCATCTCGCGCACCATCGGATAGGCGGAATAGCAATAATTGACGGCGCAGATCCGGCCAGCGGCCTCGGCAACGCGCACGATTTCCTCGCCTTCCCCGACCGTCATGGTCATCGGCTTTTCGCACAAGACGTGAAACCCGGCCTCAAGGAACGCCCTGGTGATCTCGAAATGGGTCGCATTGGGCGTGGCGATGGTCACGAGGTCCACCCGGTCGGGGCGCGCGGCTTCGCCGGCCAGCATCTCGCGCCAGTCGCCATAGGCGCGGTCGGGCGCCACGCCCAGCCGCTGCGCGTAGGCGCGGCCCGTGTCGGGGTCGGCGTCCAGCGCCCCGGCGGCCA
>Ga0100383_1002329_pt1 | contig 11735 bp, 20 predicted proteins | sample CryGeymeta201507_FD_81565 | JGI IMG/M metagenome (GOLD analysis project Ga0100383, IMG submission 81565) | Groundwater microbial communities from Crystal Geyser aquifers in Utah, USA - Crystal Geyser metaG 2015-07 | ecosystem: Environmental > Aquatic > Deep subsurface > Groundwater | place: USA...
CCTATACATTTGTTTGGTATAGCAAAATTATACTTGTACACTCTTGCCGTGTCACCTAACTTATGTTAGCTTACAAAAACTAACAAAAGATATGAAAAAATGATGTTTAGAGATTTTATTGATAAGTCTCCCCGTGGGACAATCCCGAAGCTAGCTAAAGAGATTGGCGTCACGCCAGAAGCGCTGTGGCTAATTTATCACGGCAGGCGCAATCCATCACCTTCGCTGGCTATAAAAATAGAAAAGGCAACTAAAGATCAGGTTTCTCGTTATGACCTTTTGGATAATGCATCTGAAATTTGGGGGCCTAACAATGGCAAGAATTAGAACCATTAAACCAGAGTTTTGGAGAGATGAGGGCCTTTCCCTTGTTAGCTCTGAAGCAGCTTTGTTAGCTATTGGGATTTTAAATCACTCGGATGATGAGGGGTATTTTAATGCAAACCCTAAATTGCTTGAAGCTGATGTATTTCCATTACGTGATCTGTCACGTACTACTACGGTACTCATTCAAGAGCTGTCAGAAATAGGTTATTTAGATTTATTTTTAGGCACCGATGGCAAGCAGTATGGAAAAGTTAAAAACTTTGAGAGACACCAAGTTATCAACAAGCCAAAGCCTAGTCAAATCAAGGATTTAATTGATAAAAAAATCGAGTACGGTAGCATTACGGTAGCAGTACCTCCTGGAAAGGAACAGGGAACAGGGAAAGGAAAGGAACAGGGAAAGGAACAGGGAGGGGGTACTTCGTCAACTTCCGTTGACCAACCCTCGTCAGAAAAATCTCAGAAAAGAAAATCCCAGAATATCCCCTATCAGAAAATTGTGGACTTGTATCACGATCTCTTGCCAGCTATGCCAAGAGTGCTAGTGCTAAACGACAAACGCAAGTCTCACATCAAGAATTGCTGGAATCAGCCCGAGCATGAGCTCGTGAAACCCCAAGACCTGGCGTGGTGGAAAGAATACTTCGAGTATGCAGCCACAGTCCCATTTTTGAGGGGCGACAATCAGCGGGGCTGGAAAGCAGATTTTGAATTTTTAACAACGTTCAACAACTTGGTCAAGGTGGCTGAGGGGAAGTATCAGGGGGCAAATTAAGTGTATCAATCAGCAAAAAAAACAACTGCGAAAGCATGGCGTCCAAAGTATCAGCATCCGGCGTATTTGAAAGATGCGATGGCTTCGGCGATGGAACGTGCAGCGTCCAGAGAGCTGGAAGTCAGCAAGCTTGGATGGGAGGAAGTTAAGCGAGTGGGCGCAGCGATGGGCGACGCATACCGGAGGTCGCTAATAGCAGCATGAAGCGAAAATTTAAACTGCCTGTAGTGCGCTACGGCAGAGAAGAGGACACGAAGAGCCTCAAGGAAATTGGCTACAAGCCAGTTGGGAGATGGTCAACAAAAGACGATCACGGGATAATTTTTAAACTTAAGGATGGGTTCGATGTCAACAAAAACTCTAAAAAATCTGGCAGTTAAGGTCAGGAGCTACACAGATCAAAACGGGCAAAAGAAAGGGCAATACGTCAACGTTGGGAAGATTATGCAAAATGCTGACGGGGGTAAATTCATGTTTATCGAACGCCACGTCAACTTTGCTGGATTTCCACACAAAGAAGGCTCGAGCAGTGTTTTAGTCAGCATGTTCGACCCGAAAAATGATTCACAACAACACCAGCCACAACAACAGGGTGCATCAAAGTTTCAAGAGGATGATATACCGTTTTAACTAAAATTTAACTAAAAAAGGAGATTAATTATGCGTACAGATGTTTTTAGAAGTTTAAATTATACCTACAACTCTGAATTTTCTGCACATACAAGAAAATTAAAACTAGCAGCCGAGGAATTGTGGAAGGCAGCAATTGTAAAGGGCTAAAGCGGCGACGATAAAGAGCGAATTAATTGTTTTGAGGAAGGGCAAGCTAGACTAGAAGAGGCCCTTATGTGGTTCAACAAAGCTTTGGCAGCTCATTATGAAAAGGGCATTGAAGCATCTGAAGTAGAAGAAAAAGAGCCGTGCTCAGACTGCGGAAAGCACCATCCCAACAACTTGCTAGATTTGCTCGAAGAAATTTTTGGGGAGAAAAAATGAACTTTATTAAAAAATGGATTTTTCAAGCCGGACAAATCGATCGGCTTCTCGTGGTTAATCACCAACTGGGACAAGACAATAAAAAGCGCCTAAGTCGTGTTGAAATTTTAGAAGACGAAGGTAAAAACTTGCGTAAATTGATTGGTGAGCTAAAAGTTCAAATCAATGCACTCAACAGAAATTGTGAAGGCTGGATGAAAGCAGCCGATGAAAGAGAAAGGGCAAAGGTTAAGCTTGGATATATGGTTCGAGACAAGGATGAAGAAATAAAAAAGCTACAGGCGCAACTTTCTGGTACAGGCTCCCAAAAACAGACTGTAGTGAAAAAATCACCCCTTTTAGGTACCAGAGCATTACCCAAGGCGAGAAAGTCAAACACAGCAGCACAACGCAAGCCTCAGACAGATAAAAAAGGGGTGAAGAAAGAAAAATGAAACTAAAAAGAGATTTAGAGCGATTGGGTGAGCTTAAAAAACGATATATCAATCTTGCAAAAAGAGCGCAATGTGGGTTAACAGTAGTTAGGGGCAGCAATGAAGCCTGAAGACGCATGCATTAGTGTAGAAGAGTATCGGAGGCTCGCAAAGAAGAAAGGCTGCCGCAAGCTGACTTGGAAAGAGCTTTATGATATTTGGGCTCATAAGTTTAAAAAACCTGAAGAAGTGCTTGCTATTCAAGTTTCTAAATATCTGCATGATAAATACCCTGATCTTTTATGGTGGCACACGCAGAATGAAGGTAGGCGCGGAGTATGGCAACAATCTTTAGCGAGACTATTGGGCGTTAAGCCTGGCGTGCCGGATATTTTTATACCTGTGACAAGCACAATGGTGCGCCCACCCAGACCACCTTTGAAGTTAAAGACGGTGACTATCGATCCGGCGATGTGGAAAAATCCAAACAACGCAGTGATGCTTTTTGCGGCTGAAAGGACTTATAACGGCTTCTTCTGCGAACTAAAAGCAGCCAAAAATAAACCAACAAAAATTCAGTCTGAAATGATGAAAAAACTAACAGACTCAGGCTATTATTGCTGCGTTTGCTATACGTTGGATGAGTTTATTAAGGAGTGGACTGATTATGTTGGTACTTGAAACACTTTGTGACCACATTAGATTTGAGGCTGTGCAATTACACAGAAAAGATAAAAATCTGACCCCCCATGAAGTTGCAGAAAAGGTGTGGAAAACAATCACTCTTGACGGCCTTCATCCTAAATTTTACCTACAGCTGGGAGTGCAAATTCTAGAAGCAATTTTTAAAAAAGACATCCCTTATTTAAAAATCACAGTGGATAATAAAAAATACTATATCTCAAAATCTTCAGACACAAAAACTCGCCTCACCAAAAATCAAATTTTAAAAAAAATAAAGGGTGGTGTCCGATTGCCACTAATTGATTATTTCATCAATTGTTATGGGGACGGATTTTTGTTGTTTTCGCAGGCAGATCTGGAGTGCTCACAAAATATCGCACGTATTGAGTGCGTCCGAAAATGGAAGATTTACGAGACTATTAGTTTTCCTTATACGCGAAGACGTAAGTTTGAATTAAGAAATACGGCGCGCTTAATTGCTCATTTAAACGGCTTAACCGATACCGATTTGTATTGGTATATCCAGGCAGAGGACAGAAAGGCGCAGGTGCATTATGGTTGATTTGAAAGGGAGTGGGCCGGGTATGTTGCTTGAGATTAAATTTGATTCCACCCCCATAAATGTCATTTTCGAAACTTTTAAATCGTTGATTGAATCATTTTTGTATAAAAATCCACACGCATCTATTTTGGAAATTGGTACTTATATTTCTACATTTTTAAAAGCCGAAAATAAAGAGAAGGACGCGACGCAATTATTACTTATTAATAGATTTATTCTTAATTATTTAATAGGTAGATTAAATTTAAAAGGATTTTAAATGCCAACTATTAATTACTTAAAATACCTGCGCATAAAAGCCGGATATACTCAAAAAGAGCTTGCGCTTAAAATTGAGAGAAGCCCAAGCACGGTGAAAGCTTATGAGAAAAAAAAGCTCAGAGTACCTAAGCGTAGCGCTCTTAAGTTTAAAGAAATTTTTAGTCTAGAATCTACTGAAAATATAATCGGATATGTTAAAAGTATCCATGTAGCACAGGCCGAATATCATAAGCTCTTGCCCAACCTCCCCAATGTGAAGATATCCGAAAAACCTTCTCGAATATTTGATCAACTTGGCCTTTTAAAGCGCAAAATCTCACTCAAAGATGTGCATTGTTTGGTTATGCGTAAAAATTCCTCTATTTAAGCTGCAGCCATTGTAAAAAAAGGCGTACCTTCTCCCCACTTATGCCCAGACATCCTATAACCCTTTAATAGCCTAAAGATCTTAACTCTTCAGGCTATGTTTATCGACTCTCAAATTAGAGGACTCATAGCGCACCAAAATAAACGGACTCGCTATGTCTAAAAAAAATTTTACAGCCACCGAATCACAGAAAAAAGAAGTGTTTAAGCGGTTACAGACAGGCGAGCTAGCTCAAGGTGTGCGACTAGACATTCTTAATCCTGAAACCCAAAAACCGATCGATCTTGATACTTTTTGTAGAGAGTTTGCAGATGCAATAAAAGATGCTCGGGCCAAGCGTGGGTCTGTTGTCAGCTCAAACTTGTATGCAGCCGCGATTTATGCAGGCGTGAACAAGCAAACTGGCAGAGAAGAGCGAGATACAAAAGCTATGCAACAGTGGTTGGCGCTTGAAGGGCGCGGGTTGTTCGGCAAAAAATTGGAGCTGGACAATACCGACCCGTTGAATATTCAACTGGCCAAGATCAAGCAAGCTTGTGCTGATGGTCACATAGGTACTCAAGAGATGACGGCGTTTGCAGATATTCTTTTTAAAGAGATGCAGCTCGTTGAGTTCAGTGCAATTAAAGAAGAATTTGCTGAAATCAAGAAAATGCAGGGGGCTGCCCGCAAATGAGCTTAGCTGCATTTAAACGTGAACTTGTAGAGTTCAAAGGTCAATTTGAGGATACCGTTGAGGATCATGTTTTAAAAGACGTCAGTAAGCACCCGCTTGTGCTCAAATGGCTAAATTCTACTAAGACAACTCAGTTTTATGAGGGGTTTATCAAGCAACTAGAGGCCGAGCCTTCTGCTATTTATTACGCTCTAGTAAGGCATTTTGCAAGAAACGACCTCTTTTTTTTATTGTTCTATGTGCTGGGGCGTAAAGAAGCTTTAAACAACTGGCTTATCGATAGATGCTGGGACGTTCAAAAAGATCCAAATGAATTTTTAGACTTATGGGCTCGAGAGCACTACAAGTCGACTATTATCACTTTTGCGCTGTCAATCCAAGATGTAATGTCATCGCATGGCTTTAATCCTGATCCCAAATGGCATGGTAGAGAAGCGACAATTGTAATTTTTAGCTGCACGCGCCCAATTGCAAAAGCATTTTTAACTCAAATAAAGCGTGAGTTTGAATCAAACGAACTATTAAAGACCGCATTTTGCGATGTTCTTTACGACAACCCTGGGAAGTATGCACCAAAGTGGTCTGAAGACGCGGGATTGGTGGTAAAGCGTAAGTCAAACCCGAAAGAAGCCACAATTGAAGCGTGGGGGGTTGTAGAAGGTCAGCCAACATCTAAACACTTCTTAGTGTCCGTATATGACGACTTGGTCACTAAAGATCATATCCGCTCGCCCTACATGATTCGCAAAGTGATCGAGGCGTGGGGAGTTTCAACAAATCTAGGAACCGAGGGAGGATTCACGCGCTATATAGGCACGAGATATCACCTTAACGACCCTTACGCTGAAATGATCAAGCGTAAAGCTGTGACAGTCCGCAAATATGGCCCCACCTCAGACGGATCACTGACAGACAAGCCAGTTTTAAAGAGCAAAAAAGAGCTTGAGAAGAAACTTAGAAATATGGGCCCGTATGAATATGCATGTCAAATGATGCAAGACCCCACAAAAGACGAGTCAGCAGGCTTTAAGCTCGAGTGGCTTAAAACCGCTAAAGTTTCTGATTGGTCTGGCATGAATCGTTATATTTTAATTGATCCAGCAAATGCAAAAAAAGAGGGCTCAGATTATAGCTCTTTTACAGTTTATGGCCTGGGAGCAGATCGGAACTATTATATTTTAGATCGTGTGCGCGACAGATTAGATCTAGGAGAGCGGGCAGAAGCTCTTTTCAGACTGCATAAAAAATATAAGCCTTTGAGAGTGGGATATGAACGCTACGGCAAAGATTCAGACATCTACTACATTGAAGAGCAGATGGACAAGCTCAACTATCATTTTGAAATCTTTGAGCTCGGCGGAAGGCTAACGAAGCTCGACAGAATTAGACGTTTAATTCCCCTTTATAAAAATGGCCGAGTATATCAGCCTTCAGAGTGCTATTACACAGACTATCAAGGCGTACGACAAGACTTAAATCAAGTTTTTAGAGATGAGGAGTATTACTGCTTCCCAGTCTCCGTACATGACGACATGCTCGATTCAGATTCGCGCATCTTAGATAAAGTCAAAAGTCCAGATGGTCGCTCAATCGATTTTGCTGAATTTCCCGAAGATGAAGACATTGACATTTCAATGTTTATGCGCAAAGCCGAGGGGATCAGATAATGGCTATCGATAAAAACACAAAAGTTCTTGAAGACTGCATTAAACAAATAGACAAGGCAGGATCATATTGGGACAAGAACAAGCGCAAATATCGCAATAATTTAGATTTTGTATTGGGGTATCAGGATGAAAATAGAGGCGCATCATGGCAAGGTCGGGAGCGTAATACCCGTTTAAACTTTAATGTGCTGCACTCATTTGTGAAAAGCATAATGGGTGAGCAGCTTCAAAACACGCCTGACGTAGTAGTAATGCCCGCGTCTAAAAATGTGGAGCAGTGGGAAGTTGACTTGAATGAAGGGATTTTGAGAGGGATTTTTTACGACTCAAACTTGCCTCAAAAAACTTATAAGGTATTTTTTAATCAGCTCGCAGGAGGCTATGGAGCCTATCGCGTTCACCCTGAGTACGAATCAGGAATGTCATTTGAACAAGTAATCAAAATCTCACAGGAAGAAGACCCAACGCTTTGCTATTGGGATTATGACGCTGAAGACGATAACAAAGTTCTTGGGCGCTTCTGTGGCAGACATGTGGCAATGCCAAAAGAAGATTTTGAAAAGGATTATCCAGATATAAAGTCACCATCAGGTTTTTCCTGGGACGTAATGGGTGCTTCAGGATCATTTTATACAAAACCTTCTGACTACATTGTGATTGCTGAGCATTGGGTCAAAGAAGAAAAAATGACAACCGTATATTTGCTCAAGAGCGGTGAAACATGCACCAAAGCAGAGTACGGGCCTTTGGTGGAAAAAATACAGCAAGAATATACCCAGCAGCTATATTTATCCTCATTGAATGGGCAGCCCGAGCCGCCAGAGCCTCAATATCCAGAAATCATCGCAGAGAAAAGAGACAAAGTTTCAAAGATAAAATATTACAAACTGTTGCGTAATCAGATTATTGAAGAAAAAGACTGGCCAGGAACCGTTTTGCCGCTTGTATACGTTGACGGTGATAGCAGCTTTAGACATGGGCAACAAGAGATAAAAAGCTTTTGTCAGTTTGCTCACGACAGCCAGCGAGCTCTCAACTATACAAAAAACCAAATTATTCAACAAATTAAAAACTTCCGCCGCGAGCAGTGGATCGGCACACCTGAAAACATGCAAGGACAGGATATTAAGCAAATGTGGCAGAACCCTGAAGAGCAAGCCGGAATTTTACTGGCTAAGCGTGATAAAAATGGCCAGTTGCCCACGAAAGTTGCTCCATCTCAGATTAGCCCAGATCTTTTGAACATGCAGCAGTTTTTGGGTGGTGACATACAGAATATTTTGGGAAGGCATGACGCATCTCAAGGGCAGCCAGGAAATGAGGTGTCAGGCGCTGCGCTTTTGCATCGAATCGTTCAAGACAATATGGGCAGTTATCTGCAGCTTAATAATCTCTGCACAGGGATTGTCACTGTTGCCTTTGTAGCCCTAGACATGTTGCCGGCCATTTATGACACCGAGCGTGACGTTATCACTCGAGATAAGAAGGGTGAGCCAATGGTTTCGACCATTAACGAGTTTGTCGGACTCCAGCAAAATAATAATGGGCAGTATGAGGCTGAGCAGGCTTATTACAAAAACCAAATTTCACGCAAAAAAATGCGTGTTGAACTTTCAGCGGGCCCAATGTTTAGCGCTCAAAAACAAATTGAGTACATGAAGCTAACCCAGTTCGCAGGCTTATTACCTCAGGAATTTGTGCCAGCCATGGCAGACATGATTGCCGAAAACATTGATCTTCCAAACACTAATCAGCTTGTCAAGCGTGTTAAGGCTTTTGTGCCGAAACCAGTCTTGATGCAAGCGGGAGAAATGAGCCCGGAAGAAATGCAGCAATTCCAACAGGAACAACAACAGCAGCAACAACAGCCTCCTCCGCCTCAAGTTCAAGCTCAGATGCAAAAAAATGAGATTGAAGATAAAAAAATTCAGCTTCAAGAAAAAGACCTAGAGCAGCGAGCTAGAGATGACGAGGTTAAAAACTACCTATCTGGCCTTAAAAATCAAATAGAGCTGGAAAGAGTACAGGCTACTAAACAAGGCGACCAAATAAGCCTTGAAAAAGACATTGTAAAAGCAAATGCAGAAATGCAATCAGCGGCTCTCAATGCCATGCACGAAATTCATAAATCAAACACGGCTCTTGCAGCCCCCACACGCCAGGGTCATGGCGGTTCTAACGGCCACTACCGGTAAATAGGAGATAAAAACCATGTCAAAAACAGACAATACAGAAAAAACGCCAGCTCAAGCGGTAAATCAGGAGCAAACAAAACCAGAAGTTAAAAGCGAAGCGGCTCCAGAAGTAACTCAAAAAAAGAGTGAGCAGGCTGAGCCTGAGGCAAAAGTTAATAGCACGCCATCAGTGGAATTTAAGGTATATGACGACCCTGAAAGCGAAACTAAATCTCAACTTGAGCCATGGGTAAAAGCACGTCTGGAACGTGAGCAAGCAAAGGCGCAAAGGGAGCGTGAAAAGCGCGCTGAAATTGAGCAGGAAATGTTGAAGCTTAAGCTTGAGAGAGAGTCTAGCAATAGACAAGCTCCATCTCAGCCCAGCAATCCTGAGCAGCCCTCTGACCCTTTAGAAATAGTCAGACAAGTGGTTAGGCAAACTTATATGGATGAAGAGCGCAGCAGACAAGAAATGCAAAGAAATGCGGATCTTGAAAGAAAGCGCAATGACTTTAACGCTAAGCTGAAAAAAGGCTATAAAAAATTTGATGATTTCGATGTGGTATTTCAAGAAGACATTAACCTGCCGCCAGAAGTTGTTGAGTTTATGCATGACATTCCTAATCCGGATGAATTTGCATACAACCTGGTGAAATATAACCCGAACTTGCTTGATGAAATTAGCACGCTTTCAAAAACAATGAGAATCGTAAAAGCAAACGAATTTTACCAAGCATTTATGGCTAAAAAACACAGGAAAGTAGCCTCAGCAGCCCCAACACCACCTGTCTCCGTAAACAACACGGGAAGCGCCTCAAAAAGCACTTCTCAAATGTCATATGACGAATTATTCAGGCACGTCAACCGACGGCGTAAATAGAAAAAGGAGAGATAAAGATGGCTAACGGTTTAATTACTAGTGAGTTAGTTTCGGAAACCATGCTTGCACGATTTGTTGCAAGTAATGCGTTTATTAATCAAGGTTCACGTGGTTTAAATGGGGACTTTACCCAAAAATCATACGTTCCTGGTGAAACAGTTAAGATCAGAAAGAGAAATCGCCTGAAAGCTGGAGACGGTCAAAGTGCGACTGTCCAAGGTATTAGCGATGCGGTACAAGAAGTATCTTTGGCTCATCAATACCATACGATGGTTGATATGACTACGCTGGAAGAGGGGTACGATCTTGATAGTTTTACAGATCAGGTTGTTAACCCTGCAATTGATGCTATCAACGCAAAAATGAATGCAGATATCTATGCCGCTGCGCTTGCGCAGGTGAATTATGCAACTGGTTCAACATCGTCTGCATTAGATCAAAGCGCCTTGTTTACAGCTCAAGGAAAAATGACAAAACTGCAAATGTCAAAAGCAGATCGTTGTTTGGTGGTAGGCACGCCAGATGCGGCTGCATTAAACAGCTCTTTATATAATACCTTCAATACTCAGTTTAACGAAGACATTATCCTGGATGGCAAGTTAGGTCGCTTTGCTGGCTTTGATATCTACGAAGATGAGGTTATTGATAGCTTTACCGCAGGCAGTCTTGCTGGATCGCCTGTAGTTGCAGCACAGCCTTTAAATGGCGCCACAACTCTAAGCTTAAGTGGATTTACTCCTGGAGCAACAGGCGTTTTATTAGCTGGGGATGTTATCAGCATCGAAGATGTGTACTCAGTCGCTCCATTACGCTACACGAGCACCGGAAACCTAATGACATTTGTTGTTCAAAGCAACGTAGATGCAGATGGTGGTGGTTTGGCTACGGTTACCGTTTCTCCATCTATCAATTGGGATTCTACAAGCACCTTGCAAAATGTGGATAGCAGGCCAGGGATGGGCGCAGCAATCACCCGCATTGCGTCAAATACCCCTAACATTGCATTTACACGTAGTGGCTTAGATATCGTTTGTCCTCCGTTGCCAAAACTAAAAACCCCAGAGTGCTTTGTCAAGTATGACGAAAAATACAACATTGCTATTCGTTTGGCTGCTGCTGCAGACATTAATGAATCAGCCAACTTGTATCGTTTGGACGTGCTCTGTGGCTTTGCATGGCATGACCAATACGCAATGCGTTTATATAGTCAGGCATAAGGGGTACAGACATGCAAATGTTATTTGAACCAAAAACCGGAAGAGCAGAATTAGCTGGTTGTGCAGAGGACGTAAGTTTTCTGCTCAGCCTGGGCTATACCCGCAAAAGAATTCCGGCAGAGAGCGTAGAGGCCAAGAGTGTTGAAAAAAAAGAGCCTTCATCTAAGAAATTAAAAAAGGAGAATCAAAGTGAAAATTGATCATAGTCGTAACGGGTCAGACGCACCCCGGTCTATTAGCTTTCCCATTAAAGTCGGCCTAGATAACGCAGAGCGCGGATCTTCAGCTGGCTGGGATCGCGAAAAGCGTCTTTCACGAGATGCAAGACGCGATAAAACTGCCGCTCGTGAGCTTTCACGTGATGCAAAACGCGATATGCGTTATCGCTAATTAATTGGAGCGCCAACGATGAAAGTTGAAGAATTAATAGCATATGCTTTTAAGAAAGTGGGTTTTGTCTTTTCTGAAGAAAACCTGCGTGCAGCTTATGAAGCGGAGGCGCTCTATTATTTAAATGAAGAGATATCCAGTTTGAATCGCAGTGGTAATACATGCGCTTATTTTACCGAAGTGGACTTTACAATGGTTCCTGCGCAGCAAGATTACACGTTTGGGCTTACCGAATCGGACGTGACTACAGAACCCTTCACCGAGGTGGAGTTTGTTCATATCCTTTGGGATGGCGTTAACTATAGCTTGTCTCCCGAAACAAGAAAATTGAGGCTCGGCAGTACTA
>Ga0100383_1002344_pt1 | contig 11678 bp, 7 predicted proteins | sample CryGeymeta201507_FD_81565 | JGI IMG/M metagenome (GOLD analysis project Ga0100383, IMG submission 81565) | Groundwater microbial communities from Crystal Geyser aquifers in Utah, USA - Crystal Geyser metaG 2015-07 | ecosystem: Environmental > Aquatic > Deep subsurface > Groundwater | place: USA...
GCTCAGAATCCTGGCGTGGCGCCGGTGGACGAGAAGCCGTCCGCGTATTCGTACAGAACCTGCGTCTGCACGATGCCCGCGTCGACGCCGGTGACCTCGATGATCCCCAGCACGCGACGGGCGCTGTCTTCACGGCCCATGCGAACGACCACGTCGACTGCGGTCGCGATCAGCGCGTCGAGACCCGCCGTGCTCGAACCCTGGCCGAGGCTGGCCAGCACCTTCAACGGCGTGAAGGGATCTTCGCCAGCCGCCGCGTGGAAGCCGCTCATGGCTCCTTCGCCGCGGGACGCCATCACCTGCAACGCCGCGAGCGTGTCGGTCGCGCATACGTCGTCGATGACCAGGCGTTCACAGCGCAGTCCGCTGGCTTGGCGGGCGAGCTCGCCCACCGTCTGCGTACCGGACGCGTGCAGCGCGACCACTTGCTCGCGGTCGAGGCGGATGTCGGGGTGGCCTTCGACCAGGACCATGCGCTCGCTGGCGTCGATGGCCGAGGCCAACGCACCGAGCATCGTGCTCACGCCGCTCGATGCAGGCCCGACCACGGCGATGTTCTGCTGGCTCGAGACGGCGCGCTTCAGCAACTCTGCCATCTCGGCGTCGAGCGTTCCGCGAGCGATCAGATCGTCGAGTCCGGCGCTGTGTCGACCACGTCGGATCTCCACCATGGGTCCACCGACGGCCACCGGGGCGAAGATGACCGTGGCGTGCGCGCCGCCCGGAAGCGTGGCGTGACGGATCGCGCCCTCGCCCGAGTCTCCGCCGAGCAGTCGCAGGGCCACGATCTTCAACGCGGCGGCCGAGGAGAAGGCCGTGCCCGTGGGCTTGAGGCCGTCGCCCGTGTCGGCGAGCACGCGGCCCGGACCTTCCACGATGATCTCGACGATCTCGTCGTTGGCGACCAGGTCGTCCAGCGCGCCGAGTCCGACCGCTTCCTTGAGCGCCAGCGCCGCGAGATCGTCTCGAGACGCGCCGCCGAAGCCCTCGGACGAAGCCATTCCGGCCAGCGCGGCGTCGATCGCTGCGCCGGCGCGGGACCAGCGATCCGCGTCGTGCATGGCGGCTGCGCTGACGTCCGCGACCGGGAAGGCGACGCCAACGCGCGCCATCAGGGACCCGAAGGTCCCTCCGCTGAGTGTGGGAATCGGGGCGCTGGGAACGGGTCCGCTCGCAGAGCGAGCGCGCGACCTGGGCGGCGCCGTGGGCCGATTGGTCGGCATCGGCGCCGGAGTCGGCGTGACGTCATCGGGGGGTTCCTGCGCCAGACCGAAGCTGTCGCCGGGCGGTTCCGAGTGCGGCATGACCGCGGCCGGTGCGGCCGGAGGCGTGGCATGGACGGGCTGCGGCGCCGCGTGAGGCATGGGCTGGGGTGCCGCTTGGGCCGGCATCGGCTTCGGCGCCGCCTGCGGTTGGCTAGGCAACGGGGGTGGAGGCTGATGCGGAGCCGGGGGCGGCTGCGACGGCGGCGCGGCATGGGGGCGCAACGGAGGAGGCCCAGGACGTGCGGGAGGGGCGGCCGGCGGCGGCGCGGCAGCCTCCGCGGCGGCTTCCTCCTCCAGCGTCATGATGAAGTCGCCGATGTAGATCTTGTCGCCGGTCTTGACCACGAGAGGGGACGTGATCTTCCGGCCGTTGACGTAGGTACCGTTCGTGCTCTTCAGATCGACGACGATGAAGCGCCCGTCCTTGAGCACGATGCGGGAGTGGCGCTTGGAGACGTTGCCCTTGGGCAGAACGATGTCGTTGCCCTGGACGCGACCGATCGTCACCTCGTTCTTGTCGAAGTCCATGCGCCGCTGGGCGCCGCCCTTCTCCGTGATGACCACTGCGAACATCGATGTCCTCTGCCTCTTCGAGATGAGCCTTGGGGACGCCCATTGAACAGGGCCAGCCCCCTCGCGGTCAAGGGAATCCGCCCCACTTGCCCGACACCCGGCCACGGGCCGGTCACCCCAGGAGGAGTAACGGCCTGCTCTGGGGAGTCCTTGGGTCGCCCTGGGTCGAGCCCCTGGGTCGGGTGCGGTCACCCTTGGGTCGCGAGGTCACCTTGGGTCGAGGACGGCGGTTTGCCGCTTGGAGTCACCCCGCGAAAGGACTCGCGGTCGCTCGAGGCGAATGCACGACGACCAGAATCAGCTGGGTGCGTGGGAAGCACCTGCCAACGACTGTGCTCGCAAGGCGTCGAGGCTGCTGTGGCCAGCCCGCCGCAGCAGTCGGCGCACCGTTGTCTTCACCGTGTTCTCGCTGACGCCCAGCCGTTCCGCGAGTTCACCACGGGGCGCGCCCCCGAGGGTCAATCGCAGAACCCGTTCCTCCGCCCGGGGCAGGCCATAGCGATGACGAAAGGCACGCACGACCTCGTCGATATCCGTCTCGCTGACGAGACCCGTCGCGCGACGGGCGAAGTCTCCCAGGTTCCGCTTGTCCGCCGGCTTGGCGACGTACTCCGCCCGCAGAGTGTGGACTTCGTTGATGCATGCGGCGTCCAAATGGCCGGTCATCATCAGGATGTGCAAGCGTGGGTCCTGTTCGCGCGCCGCCCGAATCACCAGCAATCCGTCCCCGTCTGGGAGCTTCCAGTCGACGATGAGACCATCAAACGCGACGCCCGCCTCCAGGTAGCGCGTGGCTTCCCGAACGCCATTCGCCGTGGTCACATCTCCGTAGCGCCCGAAAAAACTGGCGAGCGCCCGTGCAACCGTGGGCTCGTCCTCTACCAACAAGAACCTATGCTCCCCAGACTCCACGTCTCGATGGTCGTTGCCACGCGTCGGCGCTGTCAAGTCCGGTCGTCGCGGTTCTGCCGCCTTCATGCCCGAGCAGATCGTGATTTGAGTGTCTCGGTGACGGAGCCCTTCGCTCCCGAGAAAACCATGATCATCTTCGGCGTAGTGTGTCGGACGCCCGGTCTTTCGCGGGTCATGGGACCGACCCAGTGGGACCGACCCAGGGTGACCTGACCCCGAATGACAGCGCCGACCCAGGGTGACCTGGCCCGATGAGGGACCCGACGCTCGCGCCCACGCTCACCTCTTCGTCGCTGGCCTGCCGTCCTCACCCTTGTCATTGACTTCCGTCGCCCGCCGCCGTCCCATGCCGTCGTGCGTCTTCCCGACCCGCGACAAGGCGTCTACCAGCGCCTGCTCAGTGCGCTTTTCTTCCTGACCCTCGTCGTCGTCGGAGGCGCCACGATCCTGCATCAAGTCGGTGCGGGGCGATGGAGCTGGTTCGACTGCTTCTACATGACGGTCATCACGCTCTCGACGGTCGGCTTCGGCGAGACCCTCGACGGCTTCGCCGATGTGCCGGGCGCTCGGCCCCTCCTGCTCGTGCTGATCGTTCTCGGCAGCGGCACCTTGCTCTACTTCATCTCGAATTTCACGGCGCTCCTCGTCGAGGGCGACCTCGGCGGGCTGCTCCTCAGGAGGCGTATGCACACGCGCATCGACAGGCTCGAGGGTCACATCCTCGTCTGCGGCATGGGCACCACGGGCCACCACATCGTGGAGGAGCTGCTCGCGGTCGAACGCACCTTCGTCGTGGTCGACTCCGACGCGGACCGACTCGAGCAGTACGCGCGCGACCTCGGGCCACGCTTCCTGTACGTCCTCGGGGACGCGACCGACGATGCCGTCTTGCAGCTCGCCGGTGTCGAGCGCTGCCAGGGCGTCATCACAGCCCTGCACGAAGACAAGGACAACCTCTTCGTCGTCATCACGGCCCGCGCCTTGAACGCCCGCGCGCGCATCGTCGCCAAGAGCGTCAAGGCCACGGCCGAGGGCAAGCTGCGTCGCGCGGGCGCGAACGCGGTCGTCTCCCCCAACTTCATCGGCGGCATGCGCCTGGTGAGCGAGATGATTCGCCCGACCGCCGTGGAGTTCCTCGACCGCATGCTGCGCGACCACAACCACAGCCTGCGCGTGGACGAGGCCGGAATCCCGGAGGGCAGTGCCCTGGCTGGCAAGACGCTCGCCGGCTCCGGCGTACGCGAGACGGGCGCTCTCGTGATCGCCGTGCGCCTCCCCGACGGTCGCTATGTCTACAAGCCTAGCGGCGATTTGGCACTGCCAGCCGGGTCTTTCCTCATCGTCATCGCCCAGTCCGCCGACCTCGACAAGCTTCGCCGCCACCTCGCCGCCGCTTCCCGCTGAGCCTCCGGACGGAGTCGGCACGCGACTTGACCGGAATCTGCCTGTGGTTAGGTTGGCCCCCGTCCAACACTTCACCCCACGGAAAAACATCCGGGAGGAATCTGCATCATGGGAAAGATCATCGGCATCGACCTCGGGACGACCAACTCCGTCGTCGCTGTGATGGAAGGCGGAGACCCCAAGGTCATCGTCAACGAAGAGGGAGACCGGCTCACGCCCTCGGTGGTCGCCTGGGACGATCAGGACCAGGTCCTGGTCGGCCAGATCGCCAAGCGTCAGGCCGTCACGAATCCCGAGGCCACCGTCTTCAGCGCCAAACGCTTCATGGGTCATCGCTACGACGAGGTGAAGAACGAGCTCACTCGTATTCCCTACCAGGTCGTACGACGTGACAATGGCGACGTCGGCTTCAAGGTCCGAGGCAAGGAGCTGACGCCTCCCGAGGTTTCGTCCCATGTGCTTCGCAAGCTGAAGAAGGCTGCGGAGGACTATCTCGGCGAGCCCGTGACCGAGGCGGTCATCACCGTCCCCGCGTACTTCAACGACTCCCAGCGTCAGGCGACCAAGGACGCCGGCAAGATCGCGGGCTTGGACGTCAAGCGTATCGTCAATGAGCCCACTGCGGCGGCCCTGGCGTATGGCCTCGACAAGGAGAAGGACCACATCATCGCGGTCTACGACTTCGGTGGCGGCACCTTCGACGTCTCCATCCTCGAGGTCGGGGACAAGGTCGTGGATGTCATCAGCACCAATGGTGATACCCATCTCGGTGGCGACGATGTCGACCACAAGGTGATGGATTACCTGATCGCCGAGTTCAAGAAGGACAGCGGCATCGACGCGAGCAAGGACAAGATGGTCCTGCAGCGCCTGAAGGACGCGGCGGAGAAGGCCAAGATCGAGCTCTCGAGCAAGCTCGAGACCACGGTCAATCTCCCCTTCCTGACCGCGGACCAGTCCGGCCCGAAGCATCTGAACATCCGGCTCACGCGGGCCAAGCTCGAGGCGATGATCGAGGACCTCGTCCTCGCCACGCTCGAGCCTTGCAAGAAGGCCTTGGCGGACGCTGGCAAGACGTCCTCCGACATCGCCGAGGTCGTGCTCGTCGGCGGATCGACGCGCATCCCGCTCGTTCAGGAGACGGTCAAGAAGTTCTTCGGCAAGGAGCCCCACAAGGGCGTCAACCCCGACGAGATCGTCGCGCTGGGCGCGGCCGTCCAGGCGGGCGTGCTCTCCGGCGACGTCAAGGACATGGTCCTGCTCGACGTCACTCCCCTGAGCCTCGGCGTCGAGACCTTGGGTGGCGTGATGACCGTGCTCATCCAGCGCAACACCACGATCCCGACTCGCAAGGAGGAGACCTTCTCCACTGCGGACGACAACCAGGGCAAGGTGGAGATCCACGTGCTCCAGGGTGAGCGCGCCGAAGCTCGCGACAACCGCACCCTCGGTCGCTTCCACCTCGAGGGCATCATGCCCGCGCCGCGCGGCGTGCCGAAGATCAAGGTCACCTTCGACATCGACGCGAATGGCATCTTGTCCGTGATGGCCAAGGACGAGGCCACCGGCAAGGACCAGAAGATCACGATCACCAGCAACAGCGGCCTCGCCGATGACGAGATCGACCGCATGGTCCACGATGCCCAGGCGCACGAGGCGGATGATCAGCGTCGCCGCGAGGCGATCGAGGCGCGCAACCGAGCGGACCAACTCTGCTACCAGGTCGAGAAGTCCCTCGGCGACGTGAAGGACAAGCTGCCGGCGGACAAGATCGCCGACGTCGAGTCCAAGGTGAAGTCGCTCCGTGAGGCCATCGACAAGCAGGACAACGACGCTATCAAGAGTGGTACTGCGGCGCTCGAAGTGGCGATGAAGGGAGTCGCCGAAGCGGCCTACGCGCAGGCGGGTGCCGCGCCTGGTGGCAACGGCGCCTCGGGCGGCGCGTCCGCTGGTGGCGCGCCCGCTGGCGGCGCCTCGTCGGACGACGATGTCATCGACGCCGAGTTCGAAGAAGCCAACTGAGCGAGCTTCGGTAGCTCATGCGACGGGACGCGCCTTCGGGCGGGTCCCGTCCGCACTTCAGGCGGAGCCCCGCACCTGGGCTTTCGGGACTGGCGGGTGACTCGACCCTGGGACAGCCAGGCGTTGGGACGTCCGGGCGCTGGGGCGTCCGGGCGCCTCGTCACGCAGGATCGCCATGGCTTGCGTCGCCGGCTGACGAACCTCACGGGGCCGCGATTGTGTCTGCACATGCGCCGGTTGCGGCTAGCCAATCGGGGACCTAAGCATGGCGCTGAAGGGCGCGCGTTCCATGTGGGACGGCGGTGGTCCTCCACGCCCTTTGCGAGACCGGACACATGCCCCACATCGATCTCCCCTTCTTCGGCACGCTGACGCTTTGCCTCGCGCTCGTGGTCGCCACCTATACCTTCGCGGTGGCGGTCGGTGCTGGCCGAGGTCGGCCCCAGCTGCTGACGGCCGCGCGCTATGGCGCTTACGCGAACTCCGCGTTCATCCTGTTGGCGGTGTTGCTGTTGGCGTGGGCCTTCCAGGCACACGATTTCCGCATCCGCTACGTCGCACGCTACAGCGACCGCTCGATGCCCGTCAGCTACCTCTTCGCGTCCCTCTGGGGAGGTCAGGACGGCTCGCTGCTGTGGTGGACCTTCCTCCTCGGCGGCTACACGGTGGCGGTCGTACGCTGGATGCGCGGGCGCGTGGAGCGACTGCAGCCCTGGGTCATCGCGAGTCAGATGAGCATCTTCATCTTCTTCCTGATCCTCATGCTCTTCGCGTCGAACCCCTTCGCCACGGGCATCGGTGCTGCGCCGATCGATGGAGAAGGTCTGAACCCCTTGCTCCAGAACTACTGGATGGTGATTCACCCACCCTCCCTCTACATGGGCTTCGTCGGCTGGTCCGTGCCCTTCGGCTTCGTCGTGGCGGCGCTCATCACCGGACGCATGGGTGACGAGTGGGTGAAGGCCGCCCGCATCTGGGCGATGATCCCGTGGACCTTCCTGGCCATCGGCCTGGTCCTCGGCTGCGTCTGGAGCTACGAAGAGCTCGGCTGGGGCGGCTACTGGGCGTGGGATCCGGTCGAGAACGCCTCCTTCCTGCCCTGGCTCGTCGGCACCGCCTACCTGCACTCGGCCATGGTGCAGGAGCGCTACGCCCTGCTCCGCGTCTGGAACGTCTTCCTCATGTGTCTGACGTTCTTCATGACGATCTTCGGCACGTTCCTCACGCGCTCGGGCGCCATCGCCTCGGTGCACGCCTTCTCGCGCTCCGACATCGGCCAGTACTTCGTCTGGTACATGGGCTTCTTGATCGTCGGCTGCACGGCGCTGATCATCTGGCGGCTGCCGAAGCTGAAGGCCGAGCACGAGATCCAGTCGCTGCTGAGCCGCGAGTTCTTCTTCCTGCTCAACAACTGGGTCCTGCTCGGCATGATGATCTTCGTGCTGATCTCCACCACCTTCCCGATGATCAGCCTGGCCTTCCGTGGCCAGACGGTCACCGTTGGACCTCCCTTCTACAACGAGTGGATGGTGCCCTTCGGTCTGGTGCTCTTGCTGCTGACGGGCATCGGACCGCTGGTCGCGTGGCGCAAGGCGACGGCCGAGAACCTCGGGCGCGCGTTGCTGGTCCCCGCCATCGCGGGCGTCGTGGTCGGCCTCCTGCACATCTTCATCGGCCAGAGCCTGGGCATGCCCGCCTACGTTCCCGCGGAACAGCTCTACGACACCGTCCCCGGTCATGTCCTCGGCTTGCTCCGCGGCGTCGCGCCCGTGGTCTCCACCTCGCTCTCCACCTTCGTGCTCGGCTGCATCCTGCAAGAGTTCGTGCGCGGCACGCGCGTGCGCATGCGCAAGGGCGAGGGCGTCCTGACGGCCCTGTACCAGCTCGTGTCCCGTGCCCGCCGTCGCTACGGCGGCTACACGGTGCACATCGGCATCGTCGTGATGTACTTCGGCTTCACGGGCGCCGCCTGGGATCTGGAGTACGAGGCCGCGCTCAGGCCCGGCGAGACGATGGCCGTGGGCATCCATCAGACGGACGCGCAGCGCGCGGAGTCCGCCGCGAATGGCACCGAGCCGCCGGCCGACTACCACGTCCGTTACGATGGCCCGCTGATGCTGCAGGACCCGAACAAGCGCATGATCTTCGCCAACATGACGCTGCTCGACAGCGACGGTGCGGAGCTCGCGGCCATGGCTCCGGCCAAGTTCATCTACCGCAGCCACCCCGACATGCCGACGACGGAGGTCTACATCCGGTCGAATCTCTTCGAAGACATCTACGTCATCATGAGCACGATCGACCCCACGACCCAGCGCGGCACCTTCCGCGTCATCCAGCGTCCGCTGGTCAACTGGATCTGGATCGGCGGCCTCATCCTGGTCTTCGGGTCACTCCTGGCGATGTGGCCGACCAAGAAGCAGGTGCTCGCGCGGCTCTCGGAGGAGCGCGAACACAGGCGGCGCGCCAAGGCCGTCGGAGTGACGGGGCTCTTCGTGCTCGGCCTGTTCGCTCTTGCGTCTCCATCGGTCGCGGCGGCCCAAACAGGAACTGGCGGTGGACACTTCTCGAGCACGATCGTGATCCGCGATCCCGCGGAGCGTCAGCTCTTCTCCCACTTGCTCTGCCAGTGCGGCGACTGTGAGCGCGATCCCCTCGACAGCTGCGATTGCAGCTGGGCGCAGGACAAGCGCTCCGAGCTCCGCGCCCTGCTCGCCAATGGTCATACGCCCGAGCAGGTCGAGGCTCAGTACCGAGCGCGCCACGGAGCCGCGGCGCTCTCCGTGCCCGGCGACTCCGGCTTCGACCGCACCATCTGGGCGGTGCCCGTCGGCGCGATCGTCCTCGCCGCCGTCGGTCTGATCTGGCTGGGCCGTCGCTGGCGCTTGCGCGGCGCGGCGTTGCCTCCCCCCGATGGGCCCGTTGGCGCCGGGCGCGAGGACACGCATTACGAGGATCAGCTCGAGGCCGAGCTCGACCTGCTGGAGGGCGACCAATGACCATGCCCATCTTCTTCTCGCTCTTGATGGGGCTCGCCGCTTTCATGGGAGTCTTCGCCATGTGGCAGAGCCTGCGCGCCGCCTTCCACGCCGGACATCTGCGCGATCTTCCCTCCCTCGACACCGGTGAGACCCACCGCGCGTTGGAGGACGAGAAGGACGCTCTGCTCGGCAACATCCGCGATCTGCGCTTCGAGCACGAAGCCGGGAAGATCGCCGACAACGACTTCAAGAGTCAGGACGAGCGTCTGCGCGCTCGAGCCCGCGAGGTCCTGCGCTTGCTCGACGAGAACATCGACGCCTACGTGAAGCGCGCCGAGGCGCTGATCACCGAGTCGCTCGGACCCGACGGCCGCACGCCCTATCGCGATCCGGCCAGCGCGCCCGAGCCCGCCCCGAAGGACGGAGCGTCGAAGTCGAAGTCGAAGTCGAAGTCGAAGTCGAAGTCGCCGGAGGCTCAGCGAGATTGCGCGTCCTGCGGCGTGTCCAACGACCTGGACGCGGAGTTCTGCAAGAAGTGCGGCAAGCCGCTGGCGGATCCGAAGTGTTCCGGCTGCGGGACCACGAACGACCTGGACGCGGAGTTCTGCAAGAAGTGCGGAACCAAGCTGTCGGTCGAAGCGGCCGACGATTCGCACGACACGGCGACTGGCGCCGAGTCTGAGGCGGAGGCGTCCGAAACGGAGTCCGGGTCCGCGGCGGAGCCGACCGACACGGGCTCGGCCGACACCGACGAGTCCGATGATGTCGAGGAGGAGCGCTCATGAACCACCGCATCTCACTCCTGCTCGGCCTCGTGCTCATGCTTGGACCCACCAGGCAAGCGTCCGCTCAACCCGCGCCCATGCCGGACTCTCCCGCGTCGGGCCCTGCCGAGCTGATCGTTCGTGGCAACGCCGCCGGCGCTCAGGAGCGCGTCGATCGTGCCACGGAGGCCGCCGACGCCGCGGACACTCCCGAGGAGAGCCAGGCTGAGGAGAATCAGCGTCGCGCGCGCCGCGCCCTCGCGCAGCCCCAGCTCGCCACCTCCGAGACGGACCCATCGCTGCCTGCCGGCACGATCCACGTCGACGTCGTGGCGCCTGACGGAACCCCGCTGGCGGGTGCCGCGGTGCGCATCGGCATCATGGTGCAGGGCGGAAATCGAGCCGCCCTCACCGGCGAGACCGATGAAAACGGCGTGTTCGAGAAGGCGTCTCTGCCGACGGGAACGGGTCAGGCGTACCGCGTGACCGTGCCCATCGATGGCGCGACGTACGGCGCCATGCCCTTCCGGCTCGATCCCACGAGCGGCGAGCGCGTGCGCGTCCGTCGCATGAACACGACCACGGATACCTCCACGCTGCTGATGGTCCAGGGTCAGGCCGTGCTCGAGCTGGACCAGGGACGGCTCCAAGTCATGCAGGAGGCTCGCATCTCGAATCTGGGCAACGACACCGTGGTCTTCCCGGACGGCGGCCTCGCCGTGCAGCTCCCGGCGGGCTTCACCGCGTTCCAGACCGAGGCCGTGATGAGCGATCAGCGCCTCATCCCCAACGACGACGGTTTCTCCCTCCAGGGCTCGATGCCCACCGGCAGCGTCGATCTGTCCTGGGCCTATGACTTGCCCATCGACGGGCGCTCGCTGACCTTTCGCATCGCTCTGCCCTTCCGCACCGCGGAGTACCGGGTCATCTCCTCGGCGGCGCCTGGCTTGCAGCTGCGGGCCATCGGATTCCCTCCTGCTCAGGCTCAAGACGCGCGCGGCGAGAGCTTCCTCATCACCGAGATCCAGCGCGGCCCGAACGATGCTCCGTTGCGCTCGTTCACCGTGACCCTCAGCGGGATCCCGGGTCCGGGTCCGGAGCGCCTGATCGCTTTGGGTGCCGCGGGCGTGCTCTTGCTCATCGCCCTGATCTTCATCTTCAAACCTGGCGACCGGCACCAGGCGGAGGCTGCAGTCCTGCAAGCGCGGCGCACGGAGATTCTCGCCGAGGTGAAGGAGCTCGAGCGTCTTCGGGGAGCCTCCGAGGTCGGTCCGAAGTACCACGAACGGCGACTTCGGGAGCTGACGACGGAGCTCGCGCGGGTGCTTCAGACGCAGGAGCGCCAGGCCGCCGCCGACGCTCCGTCGAAGCCCGTCTGAGCCCGCGCTCCGTGTCGATCGCCCTTGGCGCGCTCCGGGTCCGCGCGTAAGGTGCGACTCCACGCGAGCAAGCGAGATAAGGAGCGGCGGACATGGCGGAAGGGCTCAACAAGGTCATCCTGATCGGCAACCTGGGACAGGATCCCGAGCTGAAGTACACCAATGGAGGGCAGCGGCCCTTCTTGAAGCTTCGACTCGCCACCACCGAACGCTACATGAACCGCGCCGGCGAACGTCAGGAGCGCACGGAGTGGCACTCCGTCGTCGTCTGGGGCAAGCGCGCGGAGGCTCTGAACAAGATCCTCGGTAAGGGGCGCTCGATCTGTGTCGAAGGACGCATCGAGTACAACCAATGGGAGGACAAGAACGGGAGCAAGC
>Ga0100383_1002346_pt1 | contig 11662 bp, 9 predicted proteins | sample CryGeymeta201507_FD_81565 | JGI IMG/M metagenome (GOLD analysis project Ga0100383, IMG submission 81565) | Groundwater microbial communities from Crystal Geyser aquifers in Utah, USA - Crystal Geyser metaG 2015-07 | ecosystem: Environmental > Aquatic > Deep subsurface > Groundwater | place: USA...
CCCTGACCCTGACCCTGACCCTGACCCTGACCCTGACCCTGACCCTGACCCTGACCGGGCATCGGCATGCGCTGACCCGAGCCGCCCACCTGCACGCGCAGATCATCCAGATGCTCGAGGGCGTCGCGCAGCTGACGCTCGTACTCCTCGGCGCTGATCTCCGTCGCCGCGGCCGCGTCGTCCTGCGCCTGATCGTTCTCCACCGCCTGCGCACGCGCCAGCGCTTCTCCCAGTCGCTGCCGCTCCTCGGGCGTGAGGTGGCTCCACGCCTCGCGCATGGCGTCGACCATGGCCTGGCTCAGCTCGGCGCCGCCCTCTCCGCGGTCGAGTCGCTCGAGGGCGCGACGTAGACCGGCGGCCTCGGGCATGGCCTCGGCGAGCTGACGACCGAGCTCGGCCTGCTCGCTGCGCCGCTGAAGCAGACGTTGCCGACGCAGCAGCGAACCCGCCAGCGCCTCGTCGCCCGCCTCGCGCGCGGCCTCGGCCCCTCGTCCCAGAGCATCACGCGCGCGCTGACGGTCCGCTTCTTCGCGACTGGCAGCGGCGCGCGTCACCTCCGCGTCGAGGGCCTCGAGGTCACGCTCCGCCACCGCGCGAGCCATGGCGTGTTCGTCGGACATGGCCTCCGCGGCGGCCTCCCGCGCCTGCGCGTCCCCGGAGCCATGCGCGCGTCGGGCCGATTCGACCTGCTCGCGCACGTGGTCGAGGCGATCGAGGGCCTCGCGCTCCTCGAGGCCGGTTCCGAGCATGCGCCTCAGCTCACGGGCGTCCGCCGCCGCTCGCTGAAGATCCGCGCGGGTCTGCGCATCGGGTGCGGATTCGGGCAGACGCTCTACTCGTCGCAGCGCCTCGACGTCACGAACCTGAACCGGATCCGTGCCCGGCGGGTTCGCGGCCAGGGCCGGCGGTGGCAGGAAGCAGGCCAACGCGCAGGCGACCACGGCGACGGGCCAGCCCCAGAGCTCGCGACCGCGGAGAATCGCCGGGCGCACATCCCTCGCAGCAGCGGCCTCGAGTGCCTCACGCGCTCGCGCGAAGGTGGTCGCGTCCATGGGCGAACGCGGCTCGCCCAATGCGTAGCCCGTGACCAAGGCCTGCTCGGCGCCGACGCGGATGTCGATGAAGGTCACGAGATCCTGAGCACAGGGCATGCGTCGCCACGCGAGCAACCAGCCCGCGAGAGGCCCGAGGACGAGCAACCCCAAAACCGGCCAGCGCGGCCACCCAGGCTCGAGCCAGGCGAGGAGCAACGCGACGCCCGCGACCGCGAGCGCGGCCAGGGCACCCACCCTGAGTGCGGAGCGAACGAGCAGGGCGCGACGAACGACGCGGAGCAGAGATTCGAGCTTGGGCATGAGCTTTCGACGCAGGGCGAGGGACAAAGTTCCCCAGCCTAACCCTACGTGGGCAGTCTACCCTTCCTCCCCTCGCAAGATCTTCCGGAATTCCAGCGCGCTGCGTGGCTCGACCCAGCGCGGCGAGGGACGCACTCCAGCCTCGCGACAGGCGGATGTCGGTTCAGGGCGCGGCGGCGAAGGCGCGCACGTGCTGGACCAGCGCGCGGACGCCGGCCTCGCCGAGGCGCTCTCCGAAGGCGTGATCTGGATCGTCGCGGCCCGCACGGATGACCATCCCGAGCGCCTCGTCCGTCTGGCTGGCCTGCCAGTTCGCGTCGCGGAAGTCCGCGAGCGCGACGCCTTCAGGCTCGTGCGGACCATCGCCCGCGCCGGTGGTTCCATGACAGCTCGCGCAGCTCATGCGGTAGAGGGCCGCGACCGCGCTCCCCGAGGCGGCCGGACGTGGCTGCGCCTGAGCTTGCTGGGGATTGGGCTGAGCCTGCGGCTCCTGGCCATGGTCGGCGGGCGTCCACTCACGGAGCTCCGGCGATGGAGAACAGGACGCCGAGGCGAGCGCGGCCAAGGCGAGGAAGCTGAAGCTGAGGTGACGCGGCACGGGAGGCACTTAGCTCGCCGGCCACGCCCGTGGCAAGGCGCCACCAGGCTTCCGCGCACGACATCCCGACGGACTCACGGTCCCGTCGTCGTCCCGCGCGGAAGGCGCAGCCAATGACTCAACCGCCGATCAGGCTCATGCCGACGTGCGCGTGCTCGTCGACGCCCGCGTCGTGGAAGAAGTGTCCGTCGGCCTTGGTGGCCAGGCTCCAGTTCAGCGCCCACGCCAGTTCGCGATCGCTGGCGCCCGCTCGCATCAGGTCGCGCAAGCTGGTCGATCGTCGCGAGGCCAAGCACGCGCGCAGATCGCCGCGCGCCGTGATGCGCACGCGGTTGCAGGTGTCGCAAAACTCGTTGCTCAGAGGCGTGATGAAGCCGACGCGCCGACCCGAGCCGTCCGCAGCCTCGAGGTAGCGCGCTGGCCCGCGTGGCTCGGCGTCGGCGTGGGCCTTGGCCGGCGGCACGCGCGCGATGCGCTCACCCAGCAACGCCGCGACTTCTTCGGCGCCAACTCGTGCGCTCGCCGGCAGCTCGGAGCCCGCGCCCAGAGGCATCAACTCGATGAAGCGTGGCGTCGCGCCGATGCTCCAGGCGAAGTCGACCAAGCGGCCCGCTTCCTCGTCCGTCTCGCCTCGCACCAGCACGGTGTTCAGCTTCACCTCCATGCCGGCGTCTAGAGCCGCATGCACGCCCGCCAGCACGCGCCGCAGATCGCCACCACGCGTCAGCCTCGCGAAGCGCTCGGCGTCGAGGCTGTCGAGGGAGATGTTCACGCCACTCAGCCCCGCGTCGGCCAGAGGACGCGCCCGCTCCGCCAGGCGCGTGGCGTTGGTCGTCATCACGAACTCTTCCACCGCGGTCGTGCGATGCGCGAGCGCGACCAGACGCAGGAAGTCCCGACGCACCAGGGGCTCGCCTCCCGTGAAGCGCACACGCCGAATGCCCGACGCCGCGAGCACAGCGATCAGCCGCGCGGCCTCCTCGAAGCTGAGCAGATCCGGACGCGCCGCGTGATCGTCCTCACCGCCCGCGGGCATGCAGTAGACGCAGCGCAGATCGCAGCGGTCCGTGACGCTGAAGCGCAGGTAGGTGTAACGCCGACCCTGCTTGTCCACGAGCTTCGGCAGCCGCTCGACGCCGAACGCCTCGGGCATCGGCGGCGTGGGCTCCATCTCGGGCGCAGCCGTGAACACGGGCAGCTTCATCAGGCACTTCTTAGGCGCCGGAGCCCGCGCGTCAATCGAGCGCGTGAGTACGCGTTGGGCCACCATGGGCCGAGTGCTATGCTCAGGCGTGGCTCCGCTGGCACGAAAGCTCGGCACCTACGAGGATCTGCTCGCGTATCCGGAAGACGCGCGGGTGGAGCTGATCCACGGTTCCGTGGTCACGGCGCCCGCCCCACTGCCACAACACTCGAACGCGCAGCGCTTTCTGAGCCGAAAGGTCGGCGGCCCCTTCCACGACGACGACGGCTTCGGAGGCCCCGGCGGCTGGAGGATCTTCCCTGAGGTCGACGTGCGGCTGAACCTGCACAATGTGGTGCGCCCCGACCTCGCCGGCTGGCGGCGCGAGCGCTTGGCCGACCCCGCCACGCTGCGCCCGATCGACGTCGTGCCGGATTGGATCTGCGAGATCCTCAGCCCCACCAGCGTCAGCCGCGACCGCGTGGAGAAGAGCAACCTCTACGCCGAGGCTGGCGTCGGCTTCTATTGGTTGGTGGACCCCGAGGCCCGCATCCTCGAGGCCTACGCGCTGAAGGAGGGTGGTTGGCTACGCGTCGGCGCCTATGACGAGACAGCCACCGTGCGCATCGCACCCTTCGAGCAGGTCGAACTCGCGGTGGGTCGGCTCTTCCTGCCGATCGCACAGCCGCCCGACGCGGACGCGGGAGACGCGCCGACCGAATAGGTCGTGCGCTAGAAGCCGACGCCCAGGGTCTCGACGCTCACGACGTGTCCGTCACGGAAGGTCACGCGTCGCATCAAGCGCGTTGGACCGAAGTTGTAGGTCCAGGTCTGGACTTCGACGCTCACACGCACGACGGCGACGCCGGAGGCAGGATCGGCCGCCGCGGAAGCGTGATGGCTTGCTTGAGTCGCTGCGGCTGCCCGCCCCGTCGACGACCCATGCGTGCCAACCATCACCGCCTCCATGCGCAAAGAACGATCTGCGGGTTCGCCCCAAGCGGTCCGCACCCGTGTGGGCGCGTCGCCGAGGTGAATGGGCGAGTCCGCGCCACCCACGGCGCTCGGCTCGTAGCCCTGCCCCAAGGTCTCGATCGCGCTGATGGTGCCGTCGCGAAGCTCCACTCGCCGCATCAAGCGCGTCGGACCGAAGTTGTAGTCCCAGGACTCGATCAGGATGGTCACCGCCTGCGCCTCGAACTCATGAGCATAGCGGCTGCCCACCATCACCTGCTCGACTCGCTGCGACACATCCGTCGGCTCGCCGCAGCGCGCCAACAGCTCGATCCGCGTGTCCCCACGGTCGATCAAATGCATCCCACAGCGCATAGCCAGCGCGGAGGAGGGAGCGAAGGCCAGCGCCGAAGCGGCGACGAGGACAGCGAGGAGACGAGCCATGGGCGTGCCTGCCAGAATGCGGCGAATCTTGGACGTGATCCATGCTGCGCCATTCACGCCGGGATGCGAAGAGCCCCCTCGCCGGGTCCTTGACACAGCGCGTCACGGCGCCTAGTGCAAGATCGTTGAATGGGGATTCAGCGTTGGAGGTGCCGCATGGCGAAGAAGCCGGCTCAGGGTGAGAACAAGGCCAAGAGCAAGGCCACCAAGACCGAGGCCAGCGGCGAGAAGCGCCCGGCAGCCAAGGCAGCCAAGAAGTCGGACGCGCCCAAGCCGAAAGCGCCGAGTCAGCGCGCGCCGGCACTGGGCAAGAGCGCGCGGACGGACCGGGTCGCGGTCGTCGCGGGTCTGCGTACGCCCTTCGCCAAGCAGTGGACGGCCTACAAGGAGGTCACGGCCCTCGACCTCGGTCGGCTCGTGGTGCGTGAGCTTCTCGACCGCACGGAGCTCGACCCACGCGAGGTCGAGCAGGTCGTCTATGGCCAGGTGGTGCCGAGCGTCAGCGCGCCCAACATCGCGCGAGAGATCGTGCTCGGCGCGGGCCTGCCCAAGAACATCGAGGCGTACAGCGTCTCGCGCGCCTGCGCGACCAGCTACCAGAGCGCGGTGAACGTCGCCCAGGCCATCGGCGCCGGCGTGATCGACTGCGGCATCGCCGGCGGTGCGGACAGCTCCAGCGACGTGCCCATCACCATCAGCGACAAGCTCAACAAGGCGCTGATCGGCGCGAGCAAGGCGCGCACGCCGATGGCGCGCTTCCAAGCCTTCCGAAACCTGAGGCCGAAGGATCTTCTGCCCGTCCCACCCGCGCCGACCGAGCCGAGCACCGGGCTCACGATGGGCCAGAGCGCCGAGAAGATGGCCAAGGAGAACGGCATCAGCCGCGAAGCGCAGGACGACTTCGCGCACCGCAGCCACACCCTGGCCGCCAAGGCCTGGGCCGAGGGCAAGCTCGACGACGAGGTGATGACCGTCTTCGTGCCCGGTCCCTACCAGACCTCGATCCGGCGCGACAACGTCGTACGTGAGAAGAGCGAGCGCGAGAGCTACGCACGACTGAAACCCTGCTTCGATCGCCAGCACGGCACCATCACCGCGGCCACGAGCTCACCGCTCACGGACGGCGCGAGCGCGCTGTTGATGATGCGCGAGGACAAGGCGCGCGCCCTGGGCTACGAGCCCCTCGGCTTCATCAAGAGCTACGCCTTCGCCGCGGTGGATCCGGGCTGGCAGATGCTGCAGGCGCCGCCCTACGCCGCGCCCGTGGCGCTGGAGCGCGCCGGTCTGACCTTGGCCGACATGGAGCTCGTGGACATGCACGAGGCCTTCGCCGCGCAGGTGCTCAGCAACCTTCAAGCCATCGAGTCGGACAAGTTCGGGCGCGAGCAACTCGGGCTCAGCGGCAAGCTCGGCGAGGTCGACCGCGACAAGCTCAACGTCCTCGGCGGCTCCATCTCCATGGGTCATCCCTTCGCGGCCACGGGCGCGCGACAGATCACACAGACGCTGCGCGAGCTCAAGCGACGCGGCGGTCAGTTCGCGCTGTGCACGGCCTGCGCCGCGGGCGGCATGGGTGTGGCCATGGTCTTGGAGGTGGCGCGATGAACGACACGAAAGAGCAAGCTCTGAAGATCGAACGGCGTGGCGAGGTAGCCATCCTTTGGATGGACGTGCCGGGCAAGCCCGTGAACACGCTGTCGAGCGACTTCTCTCAACAGTTCGCCGAGGTCTTCGACAAGCTCGAGGCTGACGCCGAGGTCCGCGCCATCGTGTTCGCCTCGGCCAAGAAGACGGGCTTCATCGTCGGCGCCGACCTCGAGCTGGTCCACGCCGCCAGGACCGAAGAAGAGGCGGCCACGCTCTCGCGCGACGGCCAGGTGGCCATGGACAGGCTGGAGGCCTTCCCCAAGCCAGTGGTCGCGGCCATCGACGGGCCCTGCCTCGGTGGTGGACTCGAGCTCGCGCTAGCGTGCGCCGCACGCGTCGCGAGCGACAGCAAGGCCACCAAGCTGGGCCTGCCCGAGGTGCAGCTCGGTCTCTTGCCCGGCGCCGGAGGCACGCAGCGCTTGCCGCGCCTGATCGGCGTGCAGGCGGCGCTCGACATGATGCTCACGGGTCGACAGCTGAACGCCAAGAAGGCCAAGAAGGTCGGGCTCGTGGACGAGATCGTGCCGGCCGCGATCCTGATCGACGTCGCCCTCGAGCACGCGAGGAAGCTCGCCGCGCGCGTACCCGAACACCGCGCGGGCTTCCTCGACAAGCTCACGGACAAGCACGCGCTGACCGAGATGGCGCTGACCAAGAACCCCGTCGGTCGCAAGGTGCTCTTCGACCAGGCGCGCTCCCAGCTGCTGGCCAAGAGCCGCGGCAACTACCCCTCGCCCGAGGCGATCCTGCGCGTCGTGCGCATCGGCCTCGAGAAGGGCATGAAGGCCGGCCTGGCCGCAGAGTCCGAGGAGTTCGGCAAGCTCGTGATGAGCCCCGAAGCTGCGCAGCTGATGGGCATCTTCTTCGCGACCACGGCCATGAAGAAGGACTCGGGCGTCGACGATCCGAAGGTGAAGGCCCGACCCATCGAGAAGGTCGGCGTGCTCGGCGGCGGCCTGATGGGCGCCGGCGTCGCCTTCGTCACGGCCACGCGCGCCAAGATGCACGTGCGTCTCGAGGACAAGGACGACGCGGGCGTGCTGCACGGCCTCGGCCACGTGCGCGCCGAGCTCGACAAGGGCGTGAAGCGAAAGCGCCTGACGCGGCAGGACGCCGACCGCCTGATGCTCGGCGTCACCGGCACGACCGACTACTCGGGCCTCAAGAACGCCGAGGTCGTGATCGAAGCCGTGTTCGAGGATCTCGAGCTGAAGCGTCGCATGGTGCGCGACGTGGAAGCGGCCGCGGGCCCCGAGGTCATCTTCGCCTCCAACACGTCGAGTTTGCCCATCACCGCCATCGCCGAGGCCAGCGCCCACCCGGAGACGGTGATCGGCATGCACTACTTCTCGCCCGTCGAGAAGATGCCCCTGCTCGAGATCATCACCACGGACAAGACCGCCGATTGGGTCACCGCGACCTGCGTGGCCCTGGGCAAGAAGCAGGGCAAGACCGTGATCGTCGTGCGCGACGGCGTGGGCTTCTACACCACGCGCATCCTCGCGCCGCTGATGAACGAGGCGGCCTACCTGCTCTCCGAGGGCGTCCCCATCGAGCGCATCGACGGCTCCATGGTCGACTTCGGCTTCCCCGTCGGACCTATCAAGCTCACGGACGAGGTCGGCATCGACGTCGGCGCGAAGGTCGGCAAGGTCCTGGTCGCGGCCTTCGGTGACAGGCTCTCGCCCCCGAACGGCATGGAGCGTTTGGTCGCCGACGGACGCTCCGGACGCAAGAACGGACGCGGGTTCTACCGCTACGACGGCGAGAAGGGCGTGGACAAGAGCGTCTACGGCGTGCTCGGCGTGAAGCCCACGAACACGTCCGTCAGCGATCATGAGATCGCCTGGCGCTGCACCCTCGCGATGGTGAACGAAGCCTGCCGCTGCCTGGGCGAGGGCATCCTGCGCTCGCCACGCGACGGCGACATCGGCGCCATCTTCGGGCTCGGCTTCCCGCCCTTCCGCGGAGGCCCCTTCCGCTTGGCCGACAGCGTCGGCCCGGCCGAGATCCTGAACCGCCTCGAAGCATACGAAGAGCGCTTCGGCGCCCGCTTCAGCCCGGCGCCGATGTTGCGCAAGCTGGCCGAGTCCGACGGCAAGTTCCATCGAGAGCCCAGCCAGGGCCGCTGAGCGGCTTTCGTCCTCGCTTCCTCGGTCGCGGTACGAGTGCACCGCTCGGTCGGTCGCTGCGGGCGCGCTCGCTCATCGACCCCGTCTGGACCCTCGGTGGTGTCTGGGACGTGGGCGCACGGATCGCACCTCAACGTGCGGACGTGGGCGCGAGGACTTGTCCCGCGCGGAACGCGACGCAGGCGTCGCCGTCGCAAGCACGCTCCAGGCTCATGGCACAGGCTGGCACGCATTCCGCCTGGCACAAGGCTTGCGTAGGATGACTCCACCGCGGCCATGCCGCAGGAGGAGTGGTCCATGCGTCTCGTCGTCTCCCTCACGTTCTTGTCTGTGCTCGCGCTGATGCTGGCGCCCAACCGCGCGTCGGCGTGCGGCGGCTGCTTCGCGCCCACCGGGCAAGCCTCCGCGGTCACGGCCCATCGCATGGCCCTGGCGGTCTCGCCCACGGAGACGACGCTCTGGGATCAGTTCGAGTACCAGGGCAACCCCGACGACTTCGTGTGGGTGCTGCCCGTGGTGGCGCCGGACGGAGTCGAGGTCGAGCTCGCGGACGACGTCTTCTTCCAGGCCCTGACCCAGACCACGCAGGTCCAGCTCCAGGGACCGACCGTCGGCAGCAGCGGCGGATCGGGCTTCGGTTGTGGAGCATCCGGCTCGGCCGCACCCTCGTCGCGTGGCGGCACGGACTCGGGCGTCACCATTTATCAAGAGGCCACGGTCGGACCCTACGAGACGGTCATCATCGGCTCGGCGGACGGTGCGACCCTGGTGAGCTGGCTGCAAGACCGCGGCTACGCGGTGCCGGACGCCATGTTGCCGACGATTCAGCACTACGTCGATCTCGCCGCCAGCTTCGTCGTGCTGCGCCTCTCTCCCGACGCCGGCATCCAGCGCATGCAACCCGTGCGCGTCACCTGCCCGAGCGCTTCGGTCATGCTGCCTCTGCAGATGATCAAGGCGGGCGTCGAGGGTGATGTGGACCTCGAGCTCTTCGTCTTCGCCGACCAGCGCATGCAGGCCGCGAACTTCGCCAACGCCGTGGTCGATCAGAGCCGCCTCACCTACGACTCCAACGCGGGCACCTTCAACTACGACGCGCTCGCCGCCGAGGCGCTCCAGCTCAACGACCGCAACGTCTGGCTCACGGAGTACGCGCAGGTCTCACCCAACCTGGCGGGCATCCCGATCTACGACGAGACGGACTACAGCGCGGGAGCGAGCTACCCCGTCTCGGACTACGCGAAGGTGCTGTCCATCGTGACCAACCCCTACCTCACACGCATCCGCGCCTCCTTGCCCGTGGCGTCCCTCGATCGCGATCTGCTGCTCGTGCCCTCGCCCGACGGCGACCTGAGCAACTACCTCTACACAGACAGGCTCGCCCTCGGCGACGGAGCGACGTCGGACACACGCGTGGCCACGCTGCCCGTGCCGCTGAGCTTGCTGGGTCTCGGCACCGCGCTCGCCGTCGGGGCCTACCGTCGCCGTCGTCTCTTCTGATCACCTCCGAAGGTGAAGAGCTCGTCCTCGGATAAGTCAGGCGGATCGCGCCAGCGCTTCGCTCGCACGCGGATCGCGTCGTCCGCCTCGCCACGAGGACGTCACTGACAGCCGACGTGAGCTGTGGCATCGTCCGGCCGCCCGGAGGCTTATGTACGACGCGCTCCCTACATGGCTCAAAGAGATCCTGCCCATCCTGATCCTGCTGATCGTCGTGGCCGTGGTGATGCTACGCCTGCCGAAGCTGGAGCTCGGCCACTCCAACGCGTTCATGCGCCGGCGGCTGATGAACTGGCTGCCGCTGGGTCTGACCTACGCCTTCCTCTACATGGGTCGCTACAACCTCACGGTCGCCTCGGAGCACCTGGGGCATCGCGTCACGAACGAGGGCTTCGGCACGATCTTCGGCTGGGGCGCGCTGACCTACGGCCTCTCCTTCGTACTCAACGGTCCGCTGACGGACCGCATCGGAGGACGAAGGACGATCCTGATCGCCGCCACCGGCTCGGCCGTCATGAACGCGGCCATGGCGACCTTGATCCTCGTCGACTACCAGGGCGACCTCGTCATCGCGCTCTCCGTGCTCTACGCGCTCAACATGTACTTCCAGAGCTTCGGCGCCGTCTCGATCGTGAAGGTCAACTCCGCCTGGTTCCACGTGCGTGAGCGCGGCGTCTTCGGCGGCATCTTCGGCATCCTGATCTCCCTCGGCATCTACTTCGCCTTCGATGGCGGCGGCGCGATCGCCAAGGCTCTGCCCGTGCAGTGGGTCTTCTTCATCCCGGCGATCATCCTGGTGGGCTTCGCCGTGCTCGACTTCTTCATGGTGCGGGACACGCCCGGCGACGCCGGACTCGAGGACTTCGACACCGCCGACGCGTCGAGCGGCGATACCGGCCCGCGCCTTCCCGTGCTCGAGGTCTTCCTGCGCATGGCCCGGAACCCCGTGATCATCACCATCGCGCTGGTGGAGTTCTGCAGCGGCTTCTTGCGCAACGCCATCATGCATTGGGGCATGAAGTTCGCTTCCCAGACGCACCAGATGACCCACTTCGTGTTCGCCAACTGGGGCCTCTTGCTCTGCTGCGCGGGCATCCTCGGCGGCGTCGTCGGCGGCATCCTCTCGGACCGCGTCTTCGGCTCACGGCGCGGACCGGTCGCGGCCTTGCTCTACGGCATCATGCTCGCCGGCTCCCTCGGCGCGATCTTCCTGCTGAACACCCCGGCCATCGGCTGGATCGTGATCTTGATGTCCCTCGCCATCATCGGCGTGCACGGCATGCTCTCGGGCACCGCCTCCATGGACTTCGGCGGCAAGCGCAACGTCGGCGTCGCGGTCGGCATCATCGACGGCTTCGTCTACCTCGGCACCGCGCTGCAGGCGGTCGTGCTCGGCCACCTCGTGCCCCAAGGCGACGCCGCCCACATCACCAGCAACTGGTCCAACTGGCCTCTGGCCATGATCCCCGCGGCCGTGGTCGGCCTCGCCCTGACCATCCGCGTCTGGCACGCCATGCCCGAGCCCGCAAACAAGAAGGTCATCGAGAGCGCCTGATTGGAGTCTCGTACGTAGGGCGACGCGCTCGCGCGAGCCGGACTCAGCCCATGCGGAAGTCGCGCAGGATGGGCAAGGAGTCGGTCGCGAGCTGGTCGGCGCCGGCGATCTCGACCAGCGCCACCTGCGCCATCGGGAAGCTCGCCTGGGCCAGCTCGGCGCTCGAGAGCTCACACCCGAAGAAGCTGACCACGTCACCCATCTTACCAAAAAAAAAAATCACACTACACCCAAAAACATCATCACTAAACATAACATCAAACTTCATAACCAACTACACACCAAAAAAAACCA
>Ga0100383_1002392_pt1 | contig 11528 bp, 12 predicted proteins | sample CryGeymeta201507_FD_81565 | JGI IMG/M metagenome (GOLD analysis project Ga0100383, IMG submission 81565) | Groundwater microbial communities from Crystal Geyser aquifers in Utah, USA - Crystal Geyser metaG 2015-07 | ecosystem: Environmental > Aquatic > Deep subsurface > Groundwater | place: USA...
AAGATTTAAGCGAATTTAATAGCCAAATTAATAATATATTATATTATATATTACCTTCATAGCTGGAGATCCACATCCACAATAAGTAAACACTGAATGAATAAAATCTACTTTAACATCTTTACTTGGCATTGGAAATGCCTTCCATCTTAATTGTTCAGGTGTTATTATAAAGCTATCTTCATTTGATTCAAAATTAGAAACAAAATTTGGAAATTCTTTACTTACGTCGGTAGATCTTGAATGGTTACAAGTAGGAACTGCTTTAAATAACCAGGTCCTTAAATTTTTATATCTTTGAGTTGTAAAAGAACTTCCACTTAGTTGTTCAGAGTATAAATCATATGGACACTTTTGTGGATTATTTTTACAATGTGGTAAAGCACCTTTAATAGCTTCACTTTCGAAACTATTTCCCAATCCGTTCTAAGAAAATTAAGTAACGTTTTATTATATTTGTGTTTTTGTTTATATTATGAAATGTTCTTACCATATATTCAAGTTTTTTAGTTAGTTCCATTTTTAATGTAAATTAAGTTTATAAATGTTAATATTATTAATTTACATCTTCCTTAATTTATAATAGAATTAAGAGATTATTAATTTCAAATACTGGCAAAATTTTTATTATGAGACAATATTAGAATATGTTCGTAATCACTATATTTTTGTAATGAAAGTAAAATCAATCAATTCTTTAATAATGTATTTTAAACTATTTTAATGAATATTCTCTTCTCTGTTCAAAGATATTAATATAAGTTATTTATTAATAGTTCAGAAAATTATATATGAATTATAATATAATGTAATAATATTAAGTATAAATTCAATATATTTGTATTAAGAACGAAATTATTATATTATTATTTAATATAAAAATAAAATTAAAATATAATTTATAATAATATATAAAAAAATATATATTATGTTCTAATGGTATGTCTTATGGTCCATAAAGTGCGTAATTTTTGAACTTTCCCGATGATGTCTTTGTATCACTATCTCTTAAATCTTTTATTCTTAACCAAGGATGATCCATTACTTCTTTTAAAGTTAGTCTTTTCTTTGGATCTTTGATCAGTAAGTCTATAATTTGTTAACAATAATAAATACTTTGAACTAAATGCTTAGCTTCAGCTGATACCTTTTTCCATAGTTTTGTAGAAAAAGTAGGAGGATCTTGTATTGTCATTCTGGCTATTTCACTTTCATCAAACTCGTGATCAAATGGTAAATGCCCTGCTAATAATAAGAAGGTTAATATTCCGATTCCCCATAAATCAACACAATTATCGTATTTAACATTTAATAGTACTTCTGGTGCTACATAAGACTAAAATTGGTTAAAATTTTAATCTTACAATAGTTCCAAATGGTTCACTGCAAAGCTCACCAGGGCTTACTATTTTTGACAGCCCGAAATCAAGTAATTTTATATCTGCTTTTTCTGTGTCATCGGTCATCATTATATTCTCTGGTTTCAAATCTCTATGAACAATCCCGTATGAATGTAAGTAGTACATTGCACTGCAAACTTTTCGAATTATGGTTTTAGCTCTTTCTTCTGGTAAGGCAAATCCTCTTTTTTCAATATATCCGAAAAGATCTCCTCCGGCACAGTATTCCATAACTGAATTAATAAATTTTATTTACTTATATAAATAAACTCAACATTTTCAAAAACATCATATAATCTTATAATATTTGGATGTTGACTAATTTTCATTATTTCAATTTCAGTTCTAGCCATTTCAATATCATCATCCTTCATTTCTTGTTTTTTCATAATTTTAATTGCGACAGGTCTTCCAGTCTCCTTATGTTTTCCAAGTTTAACTAGTCCAAATTTACCATTTCCAAGTTTTTCCTAATAAATAAAATAAATATTAAGTTTAATAATTTATAACTTACCTTGACTTCATAAATATCAGTCAGGTTTAAGTAGCCAGTAGCCTTCCTGATACTCTGAACCCACCCTTTGCATTCATCGTTTTTCTCACAGTAATAGGTTCTGTTCTTTTTAGGATACATAACAGAAAAAGGATAAAATGTGACTCCGTTTATAACTTCTGGTTTTTCTTCTTTAACAAATACACCTGATAAGTTATGCATTCCTTGATGTTCGTTGTCACCATTAGTTTTATAATAATAGAAGTCTCTATGAATAAGTTTAAACCATCTCTTTAATAAAGTTTTATTTGATGATATTTTTATTAAGTATCCTTCGAACTTGACTTCTTCTTCTTTGTCTTCATCCCAAGAATCATCGTCTTTACTAAAAATTAATAAATTATTTATTTTACTCATCGTCATCTTTATCCTTTTTCTTTGATGCCTTTATTCCTTCAAGTATCGGTAGATCATCATCTTTATTCTTTGGTTGATTTGTTGTTTCAATTGAATTTATATCCTTAAATATATTTCTATCTTTTCTATTGACATTTACAGTTTTAAGATTCTTTGATGGGCTATTTAAGTCTAAGTGATCAATTTCTACGGTATCATGGTCAACATCATTTTCAACTACTTTTGTATCGACTTTACCATGACCACCAGTTCCAAATTTAGATAAAGAATTTTTGTCTTTAAAAGGTTCATCATTAAGCTTTCCGAAGCCAGACAACTTTGGTGCGATTTTTTTAGTCATTTGAGGGCTTTTTCCGATTGTATTGACTGGAGAGAACTTTGAATTAGTAATTCTTGGAGAGGCAATCATCCTTGGAGTAGATACGGGACTTAGCCCGTAGTTTTTATTTGAATACTCTTTTAGAGTTTTTTTAGAGAAAGGTCTCTTTTCCAGCAAAAAGCAGATTATCTAATGAATTATATTAATAATTAGTTTATGTATAAAATAAGTTACAAATATAAATATTTCAGATTGGATATTTTCAATAGCATTTATGAATTCCTTTTCATCCATAGTACTTTTATTTTTAAAACAAACATCAATTATTGAGTCCATTTCTTCTTGTTGGATGACCCTATCTTTAAAATCTCCTTTTTCGAAAACCATCGTTTTTGATACTTTATTTTTTAAGTTCATAGGAATGTAAGAAAGAACAATTCTAATATCCTCTTTGTTTATTTTTCCATCTTTATTATAATCATAGATCTTAAAGACAAATTTAGCTAGCTTTTCAAACGTCTCAGTAAATAAAACTAACAATCCGTCTATAAAATCACTGCTGGTAACATACCCACTGTTAGATTTATCAAGAACAGCAAATAGCCTATCTAATATAATCCCAGGAAGTTCATAAAACTAAAAAATAAGTTTAAATAATACTTTTGAAAATATATTTTTATTGACTCCTTTATTAATATTATCACTTCTGTCTAAAAGATCCTAATTTTGGTTAATTTTTTTTAATTTACCCTATAAACTTCTTTTAAGTAGCATTTTAGACTTCCTAAATCCATTACTTTAAATTCTTTAAGCAATTCTTCAATATCAATCTGATCTTCCGTTAATTTGTTCATTTTTATTTTATAATTAAATTAATTATTATATTATAGGAAATTTAACGGAGGTATACATATTAATAATAATGTACGTTTTACATATATTAATTAAATTATATTTTTAATATATAAATAAATTATAAAGTTTATTATCAAAGTTATAATATTTATATACTTTGAATAAAAATATATGAAAAAATTAAAAACATTTATATAACGTTCATATCACATAATCAACTATGCTTCTTGTGCTCAAATTCCATTTATTTTTGTTGACTTCTCTTTTTTAGATTCTTTCTTACTATCCTTATCCTTTTTAGGTTCTTTTTTACTATCTTTTTTACTATGTTTTCTACTATCTTTTTTACTATCTTTTCTGCTTTCTTTTTTACTTTCTCCTCTTTTAAAGAACTCTGTCGCTGAATTAATTTTGTCTTCTTCATTTGTATTAGTACTTCGAAAAGAGCTTGTAATTATATCCTTACGCTTATTGTAAAAGTCTTTAACGAGATAATTTGCTAGAACTAAAATAGTTCTCACTTTCATATCGTCGTTTATCAAGACGGAACAAACAGCTCCAATTGAAAATGTTTTACAAAAAAAGTCTTCGCGTATACTTTCATTTTCTAATAACATTATAAGAACATTTGATTCTACATCCATAATACCGTCCAAAACTATAGTCAAAAATTCAGTTTGTTTATTACAAGCTTTAGTTAACCTAGGAGCTAGTAACTCTATATCACCTTTATCTAAATTTAAGTGGTCTGAACAAGCAGTAAATAAGTTTTGTGACCAAACTAATTGCATATTTTCAATTTGTTTTTCATCCTCTGTGGCATAGCATATAAATAATTCTTCTAACGATCTAATACTATGTTCGGTATTTTTAAAGAAATAAGTACAGTAATCCATTTCTATGAATATTTGATTTTCTGAATCCCGTTTCATTCTTTTATATAAATCTCGTAATTTATCTATGTAGTATTGAGGTTTTGATCTTATATTAATTACTACATTAAAAATGTTGGTTGCGTATTCTTGGAAATTCATGTCAAAATCAATCATATTATTAGAATACATTGAGTCTTCACTGCTTCGAAATGTTTTATTATTTTCCGACTCACTCATATTATTTGTATTTACTTTAAACCTAGGATCTGTCTTTAGCCGCTGCAGCGTCGTTGTATTATTGTAAGTAACTGTATTTACCCGAGATTTACTATTTTGAACTTCTACTTCGGTAATAGTTTCGACAGAGGCCTTTTTATCTTTAAGATGGCCATTTAGACTTTGTTTATTAATTTCTATTTGACTTTCTCTATTTGTTACATCATTTTGAATGCTCAAAAAGTCATTTTTAAAGCAGAGAAACCAGCAATGCCCCATTTTCTAAGAAGCGTTTAATTTAATTTAAAATAATTTATTTATGTTTAATATGACTATGGTATTAATAGTAAATATTATTATATTATAAAAATTTAGTTATTTTTATAAATTTAATGATCAATTTTTCAATTATTTATTCTATAATGAATTTTTGATGTAAATTTGAATTGGGGATTGGGGATTGGGGATTGGGGATTGCAATCCTCTATCACCAATTCCCAATCCCCACTATTATATTATTTAGACTATTAAATAATGATAATAAGTTAATAAGTAAATAAAAATTAGTTATTAAGTATATTAATATATAAACTAAAATTAATATTTAAATTTAATTCAATAATATTTATTAAAAAATTTAAGTTAAAAAAATGTATTTAATTCAAAGTTTCAAGTCGTTTCTTCTTTACATACTTACTCTCTCATTGGAAGACTTTTCTTTGAAGCTGTTGCAACTCCTTTTGATCTATCTACTGGAGCATTAGGCTGAGGATTTCCTCCTTGAGCTGGTTGTACTGGCAATAAATTTTGTCTATTTTGTCCGTCATCTTCTAAATATCTAACTTTTCTGTTTTCTGTATGTGGAATATCACTTATCTTTGCTCTTAATTGATTTTGAATTGAATTCCAGTATTGTGAAATAAATGTAGATAATCCAACAATGATTCCAACAATTAAGATAATCATGAATAAGTAGTACCAGATCATAGTTCCTGAGCTTGGGCCAACAAAAGTAAATGGAGCATCAGGGTTAGAAACAAAGTCAAAACCGTTTAATGCAATACCTAATTCTACTTCTTCTCTTGCTATATCGCTATCCTATAAAATTATTATAATTTTATACATCGCTTATTCCTGGAGTAATACATTTAATCAATGTTCTGTTTACGTATTTACCTATAGTTATTCCGAATCTTCCGAATCTACAAGCAATAGGTTGATAAGTAAAGGATTTTGTATGTGTTACAGTACCAGCGCTTGAGCCTATAGTTGTTATAAATTATATTTACTTGTGAAATCGACTAAGTCTTCTTCAACAACTGAGGCAGAGGGTAAAACGAAAGGTTTTTCCATACTAGCCCATACGAATACTTCTTTTGTTATACTTGTTTTTGTTTCTTTAGGTTCTAGTGAAATGATTTCTGGATTGTCATAGAAAGAGTAGAAATGTGTTGTATCAGTATAAGGATCTAAAATAAATTTAGTAAGTAAGTAAATAAATTTATTAATAAATTACTGTATTCTTCTTCTAAGAATGCTATAGCAAATGGAACAGAAAAAGGTAGTTGTCCAGCAAGAGGTATTTTATAATCACTTGGTGATGGACATACTATTGTCGTTGGGTCTATATATTTCGCAGCAGTTTCTGAATAATATCCTTCTACTCCAAATCTACATCTAGCGTTTATTGAGTCGAAAAATCCTGATCCTTTAACAACTATATTAGCGCTTCCTTGAATAGGTCCTGAGGAAGGAGTCATGCTTATTATTCCATAAGGAGTGAAATTTAAATCCTTTTGTTCTGGGGTAAACGAAAAGTTATTCATTGACATAGAGAAATTCATTGTTTGGTTACGTTCATTTAAGAGCATCTTAGGGAAAATACAATTTATTTGTTGTTGACTTACGAATTGTCCTTCTCCGTATGAGTCTCCGATCTTGCAGCCGAGATTTACACCTGGGAAGTCGTTTCTAAATCCAGATCCAAATACTTTAACTAATCCTCTACCTTTTGAAGGTCCTGATCTAGGGAAGATATCTGTAACTGTGGGTTGATTGTAGTAATAAAATCCTCCAGAGAATACTTTTTCATCAATACCGTTGAGAGTAATACCAAAGTCAACTTTACCTGTGAAATTTCTTCCTTTTTGAGCTCTTGGCATAGGGCATCTATAAAGTTATATAAGTTAAATGAATAAAAATATAATTTAGTATAATATTATATTACAATATATCTGTTTCGTCAATAGATAATGGTGAATAATTCTTAGTTCTGTCTAAAATACATTTAACTTTTGTAGAATTTCTAAATCCAGTTCCTCTTACATGAATTGGGCCATTTCCTTCGTTAGGTCCACTTTTTGGTACATAATCAGACATTTTGTAGAAGTGGAACTTAAAGTTTGTATCATAAAATTTCTGACCGTCAAATGTTATAAGAATACTAGCGATACTTCCACTAAGCCATCCACCTGGGGTATTACATATAATAGCTTGACTTCCGTCTTCGTATTGTTTAAATCCTGCAGGAACATTCTTTGGTTGCATTCTAACATCATTTGGCTTAAATTGGCATAAAAATTCTTCGGGATCAAGTAAAGAAGTAAACTGGCTTCCGAAGAGTTTGATAACTGTTCCTCCGGTACTTGGTCCACTCTTTGGTTCCATTCTAATAAATTGAGCTTTAGTAAAGTCATTATAGTAAGTAAATTGTAATCCTGAATTAGTAAAATCAACTCCGTTTAATGAAATATCGAATGGTACTCTAACATTGATTTTTTCTGAAGGAGGTGAAGTACATAATATTCTGACTGTTGATAAGAAGGTTCCTTCAACAATCTTTTGTCCGAACCTACAGAAAGGCTTAACACCGTATTCTGGTTTGTTCTGGAACCATGCTCCTACGACTAAGACATCTGTTCCTCCAGTAACAATAGAACCATGTGGTGAAAAGCTTTGAATCATTGGTTGCTTATAATAGTAAAATTCATAATTAGTATGGATAAACTGATTAGTATAGAACTCGGTTATGAAGTCTCCTAATGGGAAAAAGCTAAGTTTTGATATTGAGATATAATCCAATCCTCCTTGGGTACTAACATAGAATGGGGCCATAGGTGATTTTACATCAATTTTTGTAATGTTAAATCTAGATGTTTTAATAATTGATTGATCAGTTTTGCTTGAGTCCATCTCATCTAATAAGGTTGCTGAGCTCATTGGGACTAAGTTTTGAACTCCCCATTTGAATATCATTTCTTTTTGTCTTTTAAATCCTGTTCCTAAGATTGCTACTGGTGTTTTTCCGTAAAGAGGTCCGCACATAGGATCTATTTTTAAAATAGAAATTGGATCTGTGAAGGTAATATTATAAGTTTTTTCAGAGAAATCGTAACCATTTAATGAAATAGAAACTGTACTTTCACCGACTTCTTCCCATTCTGGTGATTGACATAAAAACATATTTTTAAGATCTTTATCTAGTGGTATTGAAGTAATTATTCCTCTTGTGACTTTTGTTTTATTTGATGGAAGTGAAGTATATAAACATGTATAGTTTGCATATAATTCAATAGTTTTAAATGAATTTTTAATTGCGTTTGTATTAATAGGAATACCGATCATTGTATCTAAGTTAGCTGGAAGAGTTTTTAGTAAGCTATCTCTGATTAGTTTTCTTGTTTTCGTGTCAAGACCGACTCCGATGTCTGCGTCTTCAGTGCAGATAATAGGTTCTTCAAAATAGAAAATAGTTATATTATTGTTTGTAAAGTCGTCATTATAGACACTAACTTCAACAGCGAATTTATCAAACTTAACCGAACGTCCACTGCTCTGGTATGAAACTTCTTCTTGTGGGAAAGTTCTAATTTCCAATGCTTGGTCACTTTTATAAATACCTTTCTTAACACATTCTTTAAAATTACAGTCGAGTTGTTTTCCTTCACAGCCAAACTTAACTTTTAGATTATCTCCAGAGTTAGCAAAACCAAGCCCTTTTATCTTAACTAAGGTATTTCCTTTTGTTGAAACCATATGAGGAATAACACTAATAATATAAGGATCATAGAAACTGTAAGTAAAGCCATTATTTGTATAGTCATCACCATTGTTAAAGGAGAGTTCTAAATTAAATGTCTCTGGTGAGTTTACTCTTGGAATAGTACAATTAACAGTATTTGGTCCGAGATAAAGTCCTTTTTCATAGAAGATGTTGTTCTTTGAGATGTATCTACATATCAACAAATCACAATTTTCTGAGCAGAAATAGTTATCAAGAGAAAGTTTAATTTTTTCGTGGTTAGTATTTTTGAGTGGTCCGTATTTAGGATCCAAGCTTGTGATATTTGGTAATACATAGAAAGTAAAGGTATTATTAACAATTTTTTCAAAGTTTTGTCCGTTATATGAAATATAAACATCTGCCTCAGTTCCATTGTCAGAAACACTTGGAGTTAAGAATTGAACTTCATTATTTGAAGAGACAACTGTTTGGAAAGTTTTTCCATATTGTGTAGTGTTTTTAGCTTTGTCCATAAATTTGTAGTACATTATTTTCTTTAAGGGTTCTTTTTCGAAATCAAATACTTCTTCGAATCCTATTCCTAATGTTTTTATGTTTGTTCCTCCGATTGTGGGTCCTTTAAGTGGTCCCATATTTGTTACTAAAGGCATTTTGTAGTAGTAGAAGGTGTTTTCTCTGTCTCTGTATCTTAGACTAATATCTTTATCGAATTGTTGTCCATTTAAGGAAAGTTGAATAGTTGTTGCTCCAGTAAAGTTTACTTTTGGAGATTGTACTTCTAGATTAGTTGCATTAAATATGGTTGGTTTAACTTCATAAGTACTAAATCTTACTGTTGGGTTACAACCTCCAGTTTGATTGAAATTAAATCCTGTTAGAGAAACTGTTGTATTTCCTGAAATAGGTCCATAGAAAGGGTCAGTTTTAGCTTCTAATGTGTCTTTATAATAAAAGAATCTTTGAGGAGGTCCGCTTAAATCAACTCCATTTAAAGAAATTTCAACATCATAGTATTCAATGTTAAATTCATTTACTCCTTTGTAGTTTAGGACTGAAGGACTGTCACATTTAATTAATTTATCATTAATAACTGTTGCATTCATTCTCATTGTTTTATTGAAAACACATTTGACAAAGTCGCTACCAGTATCAGCAAAGTTGACTCCTATAATAGATAGTTGAGTAAATCCACTTTCTGGTCCACATGCTGGTTCAGTTCTATTAATTTTTGGTGTATCATAATAGAGATATTTGGTGTTAAGTCCAGAACTAAATTCATCTTCTCTAATAGCAATTGCTAGTTTAACAAATCCTGGTTTTTCGACCTTAGGTGAAATACATCTTAGCTCATTCTCGCTAACATAAATACCTTTTGTGAAGATGTCGCCAAATTTACAACGAACATAGCCAGTGTCTTCGAAATTTGATCCAGAGACTACTACAGTTGTATTTCCGTTAACTGGTCCAATTTTAGGTGAAATACCATAAACGAAAGGAGGATGATAATAAGTAAACAAAATTCCATCGTTAGTCCATTCTCTTGTATTTAATGTAATATCAACTGGAACTTCTCTATCTTCATATGAAGGAGGACTTACACATTCAATTTCTGTATGAGAAATAACATTAGCTTGTGTAATTGATAGATTTCCAAATCTACATAGGGTATCATTTAGATTATCCCATCCTCTTTGTTCTTTAATATGATGCATAGGGAAAAAATTTAATCCTCTAATATTTACTAAGGTACCTCCAGTATCTGGACCTCTGGCGGGTTCAAGTCTTGATACTAAAAATTAATAAAATTTATATTAAATTTAGTTACCTTCTGGATGGTCAAAATAAACATAATCAATAAACTGTCTATTTGTCTGTTGATTATTTAATGAGATTGAAAATGGCATTTCACTCTGAACAATGTCTGAACGAGGAGTACTTAAAATATTATAAAAAAGACTTACTAGCAAATCATATAGTTTTCACTGACGAAATAACCTTGTACTTCTTCGGAACCAAAACCACACCTTAAATTTTGATCAAAGTTGACAAAATCTTGACCAAATACTTCAACCATAGTACCTCCGTCTTTATCACCATATCTAGGAAAGATCCAATCGACTTTTGGAGATTTATAATACCTATAAGGCATAGAGTTAACTGTATCAGTAAAGTCCCCAAGGAACGAAACTGTAAAAGGAATGATATCTGGCTCATCAGCGGGAGGAGAAACTTCGCACATAACACAAGTATCATTTCTTAAATCAAATTCCAATTCGCTTTCTCCTATTCTTCTTGGATGAGGCATACATTCAGCATATGTAGCATTTACTTGGAAATTAGAATTACCGAAACGACATATAGGGTGTGGATGCTCATCAATAATCTCTTGGGTAAGTTTAGCAAATCTAACTGTAATACGTGTAAAACCTAATTTTATTTAGATTTATGAGATACCATATGTTGGCCCTGCGTTTGGCTCGATACCTTCTATTCTTAAATCATAACTAGCCGAGTTTGTATATGAATACAAGCTGATGAATGTTATCAGGTTTATGATAAAATAAAGAATCATTTATTTTATATTATTTAAATTAAAATATAAATTATTTTATATTTTCACAAGTTGTCTTTATTATTTAAATTTTAATTTATAATGTTTATAATGTTAAATTTATACTTAATATAGTAGTATTAGTAAAATTATTTTATTAATGTTTTATTTTATGTTTGGGGATTGGGGATTGGGGATTGGGCCCAATCCCCAATCCCCAATCCCCAATCCCCATTCAATCAATCAATAAAAAATAATAAATAAACAACTATAAATATTTAAACAATTATTAATTATTATATTGTAAAATATTAAACTAATGATTTTGTAAATAATCAAGTCGAAATACATCACTCCTACTTATACTACTAAACCCCA
>Ga0100383_1002397_pt1 | contig 11508 bp, 10 predicted proteins | sample CryGeymeta201507_FD_81565 | JGI IMG/M metagenome (GOLD analysis project Ga0100383, IMG submission 81565) | Groundwater microbial communities from Crystal Geyser aquifers in Utah, USA - Crystal Geyser metaG 2015-07 | ecosystem: Environmental > Aquatic > Deep subsurface > Groundwater | place: USA...
AAATCCAAAACGTGTAGTCTAGGATTTTCAAAGATAGTGGTTTATGTTTGATTTTTGAAATGAATACTATTTAGCCTATTTACTCAAAAAAATAATTTTCAAGCTCATGTAGCATATTTAAAAGACTTCTTTAATTTATTCAAAGGTAGGTTAGATGCTTTTTTTAGATTATGATTGCAGTCATATAGGGCAATAAAGCATAAAAAATGTCTATCAATGTAGCCGTGTAATCATCAAAAAAATTATTTTAAAGGAAGATTTAAGGATGTTTTTTGAAAAGCATAAAAACGAAACCGGAAATAACTCCTAAAAAGGAAAGAAATAGACTAAATCCAGAGAAAATAAAAAGTAATGTAAATGGTTTCATTCGTGCCATCATTTCAGCAAATTGGGCTTGTGGCTCTTCAAAAAACCATATACTTTTTACAAAACCCATTGCCATTAAGGAAAGAAGGAAAACCAGCAAAGAAATTTGAATACCCCAAAACCCTGTATTTAATAATTGAGATTGATGGTGTTCTTTTTTTGGAACCAAAAAGAAAAAAAGAGCGGCTAGCAAAATCATGGTATTGATACCAATGGTAGTACCCATAGCGTGTGCCGTTATAAAATGTGTCCCGTGCATGTACAAATTAATGACGGGAATTGACATAAATAAGGCAAGTGTCAAATTAAAAAACAACCAGAAGTTAAAAGCAAGGATAAATCGATAAGGATAATAATGGTAAAAAGCCTCAGCCTCTGTAACTTGTTTTTTCCAGTTGTATATTATTTTTATAAAAAACACCCATTCTGTCATGCTTACAATATACCCGGCATAGTGTATGCTAGCGTTTGTAGGAACTAAATACAAATGATGTCCCCAATTAAAGAGCATATTAAAAAAGCTTAGAAAAAAAAGAGCAAAAGCCCATTTATTGAAACCTGTATGTGCTTTCTTGCTGATGCGTTCCATTATAAAAAAAACACTGCCATATACTAACATATTATAAGCACCTACAATACTTCCTGCAGCTTTCCACTGAATTACCATATCTTTTATAAAGGATTCTCTAAAATAGGGAATTACCCAGAAGTAATTTTCAATGAAAATAAACAGAAAATACACAATTCCTGTCATCCACATCCAAACATAGACAGGCCATTTTTTGATGGATTTTACTTTTAAAAAGAAGATAAGTAAAAAGAGCAACCAAGCAAGGCCGATGGGAATAGCAAACACAGGCGGATATTCCCAGTATTCTCGTCCGCCAAAATTACCTGTGGCATAACAATAGAAAATACCAAGTAAAGAAAAAATCCAAAGCCCCCAATGTATTTTTTGAAGTAGTGGATAGGAATCTTTTTTTGTTAAAATAGCGAGCGACTTATAAATAGCTCCTGTTGCCGCAACAAGTATCCAAAATAAAGCCGCCGAGACGTGCATGGGCCGTAATTTTATGAGACCGAGACTGTCTTTTAAAAATTCGGGATATTGGTAAATTATGGAAGCTAAAAATCCGAAAATAATGCTGGCAAAAAATAACCCTAATCCGGTAAGAAGAAATAATGTGCCCGTATTTTTTGATAATTTCATACTACTAATAATTAACCAGCATTAAGCTTTTAGGTTTTTTAATAAAAATTGAAGGTAGCACCCCCAAAAATATTTATTTTATGACAAATATCATTTGATTTAGAGTCAGAATCTGAAACCAAATCATTTTTGAACAATCATACCATCCATTAAAATTTTATAATCTTTAGGATTTGCAGAGCCACTGGCGTTAGTGGCTTTTAGAAATTCAAAAAGGTGGAGTTTTTCTTCTTTGGTTAGATTAAAGATGGGCATAGAGTTGACGCCAACCTTTAAAAAAGTATCCATATAATTATATCCCTTTTCTGCAACATTGGTTAAATCAGGACCCAAAAAACCACCCAAGCCATAAAGTTGGTGACAGACATGGCAATTGTTTTTTTGCCAAACCAACCGACCCTCTTTTTGAAGGTTTGCATCATAAGCAACAGGTTTCTTTATATAAACTGCATCGTCCGCATAAATGCTGGAGGAAAATAGCAAAAATGCAATACTTAAGACTAAAAACACCATCAAAATAAGTTTACTCATTGTTTTGTAGTTTGGTTATTAAAGTAGCAATACAACTCATGTTTCTTAGTTCAATGGCTGGTATATTTTGGTTATATTGAACAAAATTTTTCTCTATTTTTTGCTGAATATTTGATATTTCTTTTCTAATGAAAGAAAGGTCTTGCCCCAAACATGTATGAAGATAATATTGATACATCCAGTGGCGTAATTGTTTTTTTAAATTTGTATTTCTATTAGATTCTTTCGTGTCAAATTTTTCGTTTTTAAGGAGAGAATGTATTTCCTCTTTTACAATTGAAATGAAAGGCAATCTTTTTGCCACATCACAAGCAGCTTCATGGGCAAACACAACGGCTTCTAATAGTGAGTTAGAAGCTAGTCTATTAGCGCCGTGCAGTCCTGTAGCTGCACATTCGCCATTGGCATATAAATTATGTATGGATGTTCTAGCTTGTTTGTTTACGGCAATGCCACCACATTGATAATGTGCAGCCGGCGCAACAGGTATAAGATCCAGAAACACATCAATATCTAAATTTTTGCATTGGTGTACAATGTTTGGAAAATGCTTAAAAAATAAGGTTTTATCTAGATGTCGGCAATCTAAAAACACGTGTTTTTCGCCTGTCCGAAGTAATTCTTTGAAAATGGCTTCACTTACGATATCACGCGTAGCAAGTTCACCATCCGGATGGTAGTCAAAAACAAATCGTTTACCTTTTGCATTTATTAAATACGCACCAAAACCTCGTACTGCTTCTGAAATTAAAAAGGATGGATTTACTTCTTCTACAGCCAAAGCAGTAGGATGAAACTGATAAAATGCCATGTGCTCTACACGAGCTCCGGCACGATATGCCATAGCTACGCCATCACCGGTTGCTATGGTTGGATTGGTTGTTTTTTCGAATACTTGTCCGCTGCCACCCGTTGCTATATAGATGATTTTTGCATGAATAGCATAAGGATGATTTGTAGTTCTATCTAAGAAAATAGCACCAGTACAGAGATTGTTTTTTACTAGAAGTTTAGAAGCAAATAAATCGGTAAAGAAAAATATGTTTTTAAACTCTGCCATTTTATTGAGTAACGCTTTTTCTAGTGCCCAACCGGTTTGATCTTTGTGGTGTAAAATTCTAGCAACACTATGTCCACCTTCCAATCCTAAATCCCAGTTGCCATTTTCGGTTTTATCAAAAGAAGTTCCCCATTTTATGAGTTCTTTAAGGCGAAGAGGTGCTTTTTTTATCACCAAGGATACCGTTTCAACATTACAAAAACCCTTTCCTGCCTTAATAGTATCCTTTATGTGCGATTCAAAAGAAGCGGTGATATTGTCCATCACAGCGGCAATACCACCTTGCGCATACTTTGTATTCGATTCAAAACCATCGGCTTTGGTTACCAAACAAATCGTTGTATTGGGTTTTCGTTCAGCTATTTTTATGGCAAAGGCTAGACCAGCAATTCCGGAGCCTATAATTAATACATCGGTTTCCATCATTATGATAATTGCATCATTTTTTCAATAGGAATAAGGGCCTTTTTGCTAAGTGAGCTATTCACTATAACTTCAGGGGTTTCATCTAGCAGACAGTGGTACACTTTTTCAAGAGTATTTATTTTCATAAAAGCACATTCGCTGCAAGCACAAGAATTGTCTTTACGTGATGGAGCAGGAATTAGTTTTTTATTAGGCACTTCTTTGCTTAATTGATGAAGAATTCCTACTTCAGTTGCTACGATAAAAGTTTTAAATGGACTGTTTATAATAAAGTTTCGCATTTGTGAAGTAGAACCTATACAATGCGCAATACGAAGTATTGGGTCTTCAGATTCCGGGTGGGCTACAATTTTAGCTTCCGGATACTCCAAACACAGATCAATTAATTTTTCTAGGGAGAATGCTTCGTGAACGATGCACGATCCTTTCCAAAGCACCATATTTCTTCCGGTAATTTTATTTAGATAAGCTCCAAGATTTTGGTCGGGAGCAAAAATAAGAGGTTGATTAATTGGTATGGAGCGAATTAATTTTTCTGCATTGGAAGAGGTACAAACATAATCGCTCATTGCTTTTATTTCAGCGGAGGTATTGATGTAAGTCACCACTTTATGGTTGGGATATTTCGCTTTGAAATCTGCAAATGCATCGGGAGGACAGCCATCGGCTAGTGAGCATCCTGCCAGCAAGTCGGGTAGGAGTACTTTTTTGGTTGGGTTAAGAATTTTAGCGGTTTCTGCCATAAAGTAAACCCCGGCAAACACAATAATATCTGCCTTGGTTTGTGCGGCTTTTTTTGCTAATTCTAAACTGTCACCTACAAAATCAGCAACATCTTGAATAGCGTCTTCTTGGTAGTAATGCGCTAAAACAATAGCATTTTTATCTTTTTTTAAATGTTCTATTTTAGAACTATAAAAGCTGTCAGTAGTCATTTTTATAAAGTTTGCACAAAGATAAAACAAATAAAGACCTATTTGTCTTAAATTAAAAAAAAATGTACAAGTGTTTTGCAATTCACTAAAAATAGTTTGGTGCTATAATCTTGTTATCTGTGCGATGGAAAAGGATTTTCTAAATAAATAGGCCTATTTTCAAAGTTTATTTAAAAAATAGATTTAAAATTGAAAGAAAAAAGCGTTATATTTTTAAAAAAGTTGTTCCTGATTCCAGTTGTTTAGAAAGGTATTTCAATGAGGTGGTTTCCAACATATCAATTATTTCAGCGCGTATGGATTTGAATTTGTGGTGAATGGGGCAAGGGGAGTTTTCATCACATTTTTTTAAACCTAGGCCACATTCTGTAAATATGGCATCGCCATCGATAGCTATGACAATATCTTTTAATTTAAAGGTTTCCATAGCCTCTGCTGAAATGGAGAAACCGCCATTTGGACCTTTAGAGGATTGTACTATTTTATTTTTTGCCAGTTGTTGTAATATTTTAGCGGTAAACGCCACCGGAGAGTCAATTGCTTTTGCAATTTCAGGCAATACAATTCGTTTTTTTTGTAAGGATTGTTCTGCAATATGCAAAGTGGCTTTTATGCCGTATTCACAAGCTTTTGAAAACATAAATTTGTGTTTTTACAAACGTACGAAAAAATAAAATTCCAAAAAATAAATTCCAAATTCCAAATAGACTTTAATTGATTTGGAATTTGGAATTTGCTAGTTGAAGTATTCTTTAAACAACCACACATCCGCCTCCTGCACAGGCAGCTTCAGCTTTTAGATCGGTTTCATCTTCAAACTCCATCACGTTTTTTAAATCTACATGGTGCAATTTAATTTCCATTTTTTCAAATTCTTCCTTGGTTATATCGGTAAAAGGTGCTTGCTGATAATTTCCATTATCAAAAGGCAGAACGCTTAAACCGTTGTAGGATGCTTTGTTGTGCCACATCCATTCGCCTACTTTTCCCCATTCATCGGGTTTAATGGATACAGTTGCCGAAACATTGTTATCGTTTTCGCCATTTCTGTATCCATTTTTCACCCATTCTTCATTAAATTTTGCTATCCGAAACAGTAAGTTCATTGTGTTTTCATGACGCGTGATGGATCCTTTTGGGGCATTTTGAGGGATACACACGATCATTTGTTTGGAGTTTAAAAGGTCTTCTTCAATCAATTCCGGGTGATGTTCAACAAGGTATTTACAAAGGGCTTCTTCTTTTCCTATGCGAATGCGGCGCACATAATAATTGTTATGCCACGCATGGATTCCTGAGGAAGTTCCTAATACTAGAGAAGTAGTTCCTGAGGGTTTTATGGTTGTTGTTCTTGCAGCAGAAAGAATGCCAATTTTTTTAGCTGTTTCTTCGTTTACTTGTTTTACAAGTTCAGCCGTTTTTTTTAAATTTAGAGAATTTAATTTTCCGGAGGCGATTCCTGTCATTCCAACCCCAATGAGCGCATCTTTTTCGGTATTTGTTTTCCATTTTTCACGCAGGTAGTGAAAGTTTGTAAATCCGGCTTGCAGGGTGCCAAGAAAAGCTGCAGTAGCTGCTCTTTGGTTAAAATCTTCTTGACTTTCTACATTGCTTACATTTACCTCGCAAAGGTTACAAAACTGAAAGGGACGCAGAGCAATTTCACAGCAAGGATTGGTACCCCAATCTAAATTATTAGTAAAATAAAACCCTGGTTCGCCACTACCGGAGAGTTCAATTTTTTTCCAAAGGGTAAAAAATTCATTTTCTGTAATTGTGTCTCGATGTAGTACTGCAGAGTTGTTTGCTCTTCCTCTTTGTTCATTAAGCTCCCACCAAGAACCAAATTTACTAGTGAGCATATCTTCATCGTCAAAAGAAAATAAAGCAATCATTGCAGAACGTCTTATTCCTCCTGCAAGTACTGCATTAGCAATATGGCAAAGCATATCATGGCTTTCTAGGGGAGTGAGTTTTTCGCCATCTTCTTTTCTTTCTAAAATAGCAGATAAATGTGCAATACATATTTTTAAGGGTTCCGGTCCAGGTGCTTTTCCACCGGCAGTAATAAGTCGGCTTCCTTTTGGACGAATGTCTGAAAAATCAAAATCAGGTTTTGCATCGTGGATTCCGAAATAGGATTTTAAGAGTACTTTTACAGCATCTGCCCAACCTTCTAAACTATCACCTATTAAAAATTTTCTCTTTTTTGTTCCCTTTTTTATGGGTGGTAATTGTTCTATGTGGTGTTTTTGCACGGAATATCCCACACCGGTGCCTCCTAAAAGTAAAAACATAGTTTCTGAAAACGCTCTAATATCATCAATAGGTAGGTAGGCACAATTATAGATTCGGCTATTGTTTCGTATTATTGCAGGACCTGCAAATTGCATAGCTCGCATGGAGGGAAGTACCTTTTTATCGCGTACCAATTGCATATTTTTTATGATTTGAGAAGTAAGTTTTGGATATTTTCCGAGCATCATGTCTTCATAACGATCGCATATTTCTTGCCAAACTTCTCTGCGGTTTGCTTCAGGTTTATATCTTGCATATTTCATGTGCACTACAATGTCTGAGAGAATTTCTTGATTTATTTCCATAATAAAGAGGTATTAATAGGTTGTGAATTGAAAATAAATATACAGATTAAAAGTATAAAGGATAAAATTATCCTAAATAGCTATTAACAAAGTTTTGAACAATTTAAAGTAGTGTAGTGTAGTGAATTAAGGCAATACTATAGGGTTGTATTTAGATAAAAAGAAAAAAGGCAACATGATAAATGTTGCCTTTGTTTGATTTCCTAAAGCTCTTAACTAAAAATAAAAAGAAAACTTTAAGGTCTAAAAAATTGGGGAGGTATTTTTAAACTAGTTTACTAAATTTTTTTCCAATTGTTTTGCTTTTGGAAACAAAATATTGTTTTCTAGGTGAATGTGTTGGTGCAAATCTTGCTCAAATTCGTCTAATATGGAATATAAAGCTCTAAAAGTGTTGCAAGCATCTTCAGGGGGAGTGTATTGGTTGCTTAATTTGGCAATTTCTTTTAGTAAGTCACCTACGGTTTCATGCTCACTTTCCATCATGGCAATTGGGTTATCAACGGTACCAAAATGTGGTATAGACACTTTATTTTCGTTTCTTTCTGCAGCGGCTAATTTTTTGATAAAGGGAAATAAGATAAGCTCTTCTTTTTTCATATGTGCACTTAATTCTTGAGCTACTTCTATAAAAATATTTTTTATTTCTATAACTTCAGCATAGTGATGCCCATGAACTTTAGCTACCCGTTCAGCATATTGCAAAATAAGAGGAATACTTTCTTCCACATATTTATGATGAATATTTACGATATGGTCAGCTAAAAAGTCAAGATCCCATTGGTCATAATTTGTGCGAGGGGAGATAGTGTTTTCAACTTGTAGTAATTCTGCTTCTAATTCTTTTAAATCAGTGCCACTTTTTTCAGAAGCTTTTTGAACAGAAATACCACCACCACAACAAAAATCGATACCATGTTTTTTAAATACATGTGCAGTTTTTATGTTGTTAGTAACTATTTCGGCTACGGTTTTGTTTGCTATAGATTCCATTTTTTACATTTTTAATATTAGAAATAAGAAAGATTCTACCTTGTATAGAAAGCTCTTATTTTGATGGTGTAAAGATCCATATCAAAGGAGTTAAATTTTATGATTTGACGCATAAGGGTAGAAATAATTTCAAAAAAAGTCTAAATTAATTTATAGAGTAATTAAAAATCTTTTCTTTTCGCCACAAAAAGCATTCTTGCTACGGGAAGTACAACCCAAAAACCTAGCATTGCCATAGCCATAATAAAACCAAGTGATGTGCCAAAAAATTGTTTAAATACAGCTCCTGTATAGCCTAATAATGCAGCAATATCTAGTTGAAGAAGTATTAATATTCTTGACAAGTCAATTGGGTTAAACATGGTGGCTATCAACGAAAATTTATCTAGTGGATAGTTTTGAAAATACATAAGGGATAACAAGAATAAGCCGTCATAAATTACCGCAAGAAATAACCATAAAAGGATGGCATAACTAAAGCCCTTTATTTTATTTTCATTAGAGAGTGCAATGTTAAAAGCCAATGCTGTAAAAATAAATGTTAAGAAAACCCCGGTGGTAAGTAGGGAGAAAAAATTCCAAATTATAGCAGACTCAAAAAGGCCATACGTAACAAATGGAATGCCTAAACCTAATACCAAACTTAAAGAAAGTGAAATGGCAACGCCTAAATATTGTCCAAGAAAAATGGAGCTTCGTTTAATGGGTTGAGCCAAAAGCAGTTCGGTAAATTCTTTAGAGTTATAGTAATACATTACACCAAAAATAGTTCCGATTAGGGGTACTAATATGATAATTACATTCATTAAAGTAATTACAGCATTAGATAAATTGTTGTTTAAAAAGAGTAACACGATGCTCAGAAGAAGATAGAAAAAGAAATAGACGTAGCTCCATCGGCTTCGTGATAAATCGTAAAAGCTGTATTTTAGTATTTTAAGCATGGTTTTCAGATAAAATGGTTGCTATGGCATATTCAAAATCTTGTTGTTTCGTTTTTGTTTTTAAAGCAGAAACGGTTCCTTGAAAATAGATCTTTCCTTCTAACAAAAAGATAATTTCATCGGCCACTTCCTCAACAAAATTCATAATGTGGGTTGTTATAAATATCGTTTTTCCTTTAGATTTTTCTTGTTGAATAAGTTCTTTTAGACGTATCATAGAAATTGGATCTAATCCGGAAGTTGGTTCATCTAATATCACTAATGGGCTGTCAAACATAAAAGTTAGTACGAGATTTACTTTTTGTTTGGTACCTCCTGAAAGTGTGCTAAGTTTTTCTTTTAGAAAAGGTTGTAATTTGAAAAGCTCAATAAGTTCTTGATCCTTTGTAGTTTTCCCTCTTAAATCTTTTAACATTGTAAAAAGCTCATTTACATTAAGATTACCCGGAAAATTTGCTATTTGGGGTAAATAATCAATATTATTTCTATATTCCCACTGGTTTTTGATATTTTGATTGTTTATTTCAATAGAGCCTTTATTGGGAAGTACCATGCCCAACAAACTTTTGATTAGTGTTGTTTTACCGGAACCATTAGGACCTAAAACAGCAATAATGCCACCGGAATGGATAGTAAGATTTAAGCCATTAAGAACGACATTTTTTCCAAATTTTTTATCTAAGTTTTTAAAGCTTACCATAGTATTTTTTTCATTTGAGGGTTAGAGTCAACTAAATCAGCCGGAGTGAAAATGGGGGATACTTTTTCTGAAAAATCAATGATATCTATAAACAAACTCCGTAGTAAAATGATTGCTTCCGGGGTTTTATTTACCAAATATGAAAAAAGTTTTACAGGGCGATAGGGTACGTCGCCAATGCCATTTTTATCTAAATCATATCCGGTATAACTGCTCCAATAATTTTGATCAAAAACATTTTCATTGATATTTCCCGAATAAGCAAGGTCGAAGGAATTACTCAGAAAATTATTTTTTGAAAAAGTATTATTATAACAAGCTCCTAAAACTTTAATAGCATAACCATTGTTTAAAAAATCATTTTCGGTAAAAAGAATCCGGTTTGTGCCGTCTGCGTGTATTCCAATGGTATTGTCTTCAAAAATATTATTTTTTAACTCGGCATCATTTATTTCTTTTAGTAATAGACCATAGGATGCGGTACCCCAATTTTTTTTAAAAAGGTTACGGTACATTTTAATACGTTTTGAAAACATAACTGCAACACCGGCGCCATTACTTTCAAAAATATTGTCCAGATATGCATCATCGTTTGAAAACATAAAATGTAAACCATACCGCAGGTTGTTTTTGCAGGTGTTTTTTGAAACGGTACTATTATTTACAAATTCAAAATAAACGCCATCACGCATTTTAGTGATGTGGTTATTGCTAACGGTCATGTTTTCGGAATGCCAAAGGTGAACGCCATTTCCTGAATGTGCCTCTTCTTTAGCATTACTGGAAATAGTGTTATTGGAGATAATACCATTGGAAGATTTTTCAATTAAAACCCCATAATAAACGTATTCTAGAAGGTTATTTTTTATTTGAAAATCTTTGCTATTTACAATTAATATCGCCGCAAATTCTTCTAAATAACTTTTTCCAACATTAATAATATGAAGTCCCTCGATAGAAAAATTGGTAGCTTGAATACTAAAAATAGTGCCTTTCATTTCGCCATCTATAACAGGATTTCCTTCACCAATAATTGTAATGGATTTATCAATGATAGTAGTGCCGTGTTCTTTATAAATGCCTTTTTTTATAAGAATTGTGTCTCCATCAATGGCTTGTTCTATTGCTTCTTTTATGGTTGAAACTTTACATTCTTTACAAACCGTAATGGTACTTGCAAAGTTTTGAAAACTTAGAAGGAATAAAAGAACACTAAAAAGCAATTTCATCTGTTTTTTTTGTTTTTTAATGGTCAGACCTGCCTTTGCAGTCAGGCAAGGGTAATGCCCTAATAATGTATAGGTTGGTTTGATAAATCTGTTAATGAGTATTTCAAATAAGTCAATAATTTTCTATCTAGTTATTTTTGCTTCTAAAATACTCTTTTAATGTAGTCCAGGAAAATGTTTCATACTCTTTTTCGTTTAAAATAGTTTCTAATTTATCTTTAGAATCAACAGCAGTTAAATTTGCACCCATGGGACTTGTAATGGCATCACTAATAAAATATACCGCATTTTCAGCACTAATCATTTTCCCGGGAGACGTATAATTTGCAACAAAAATAAGAGATAATTCAGCTTCATTTTGTTTTAAAATCAAGTCATTAACCAAACATTCTATGGAATCATATTTAAATTGTTTTCCTTTTTTGGTAACCGTTTGTGCTGCATGTGTTTTATCGACTATTGTCATAGAACAATAATGGCAGGCATCAGACCCATAATTTATTGAATCTGG
>Ga0100383_1002399_pt1 | contig 11503 bp, 13 predicted proteins | sample CryGeymeta201507_FD_81565 | JGI IMG/M metagenome (GOLD analysis project Ga0100383, IMG submission 81565) | Groundwater microbial communities from Crystal Geyser aquifers in Utah, USA - Crystal Geyser metaG 2015-07 | ecosystem: Environmental > Aquatic > Deep subsurface > Groundwater | place: USA...
CGTTTCCGCCCCATCATGCTCACCGCCGCCGCCATCCTGGCGATGATTCCCCTGACACGCAACGTCTTCTGGGGACCCATGGCAGTGGTCATCATGGGCGGACTGCTGGTCGCCACCCTGCTGACCCTGTTCTACCTGCCCGCCTTGCCGCAACCTGCTTCAAAGTGGCACGAGATTTAAAATTATATTATGCAATATAATCAATAGGTTATATTAAAATCTGCCCCCCCGACCGGAGGGCGGGCGCTACATGGCGAACGTGCAGAAAAAACACGGTCTGACTAAGTTTCAATCCTCGCCCGCCCCGGAGGGCGGGCGCTACAACGGTCGCCGCCTGAATGATTACGACCTGCGCTTGTTTCAATCCTCGCCCGCCCCGGAGGGCGGGCGCTACGCAGGCGGTTGAAGGCGGCCAGCACGGCGGCGTTATCAACTTCGATGGTAAAGCTCATGAACTCAACACCTGGCTGATGAGATTCCCGGCTGCCTGTTTGATAACTTCCATAGATAGCGCTATGCCGCGCTGCATGGATTGTTCCTTGACCTTGTTCCAGATGGTATCGCGCTTGATCTTGTCGAGGAACTCATGCCCCTCCCATGTCAGGCGGCTGATATGACACCAGGGTGCTGTAATCGAGCTTCGGCAACTGCCAACAACCAGACCGGATTCAATCATCAAACGCATGTGATAAGCGGCGGTTTCGCTATCCACGCCCTCGATGCTGCCCGATTCGACCTCACTATATTCAGTGGGCGATTCTTCGATCTTGATTAAAATCTTGCGGATGATGTCCCAGTTGCGTTTCAAGGCGATTCTCCTATTTGACGTATTTTATCGCTAAGTCCATAATCGGCGCATACCGGTTCGTTTCGGACGTATAGGTTAGGGGGTGTCGTAAGACATTGCATTAGCTGCCGGGGCTCACCACTGTTTTAATCGCCAAGGTAACGGGTACAATAATCCGGTTACGTTTACCCGGCCTGATTTCAAATACCCACCTGAATATCTCTTTGCCGTGTGCCTTTGTCACGAGGATGCGCTGTAGGCCATTGACGATTTCGCCTGTACGGACATTATCTGGGCTGGATAAATCGCCCATCATATAATCGTAATCGGCAGGCACAGGTATTCGTTGTTTCAATCCTCGCCCGCCCCGAAGGGCGGGCGCTACCCAGTTACTTGTGTGAGTTCTTCGGTCGAGCTGGTGTTTCAATCCTCGCCCGCCCCGAAGGGCGGGCGCTACGTTATCAAGCCATTTATGATCCCCTCCGCGTGGAGTTTCAATCCTCGCCCGCCCCGAAGGGCGGGCGCTACTCTTTTCGAGCCTTGACCATCTTTTTCAACATCAGTTTCAATCCTCGCCCGCCCCGAAGGGCGGGCGCTACCGCAATGGAGGCGGAGTGGCGTAAAAGCGATCCAGTTTCAATCCTCGCCCGCCCCGAAGGGCGGGCGCTACCAGTGACCTGTATCAGGTCTATCGTCGGTGGTGCGTTTCAATCCTCGCCCGCCCCGAAGGGCGGGCGCTACCCGGTTTTTTCTGAAGAATGGAAACGCTGGAACAAGTTTCAATCCTCGCCCGCCCCGAAGGGCGGGCGCTACTTATGGCTAAAGCCGCTACAGGCTGCCATGTGTATGTTTCAATCCTCGCCCGCCCCGAAGGGCGGGCGCTACACCATTCATCAACCACTGCCCCCAAGTGATTGATGTTTCAATCCTCGCCCGCCCCGAAGGGCGGGCGCTACGGCGTTATAATCGGCACGGATGTCGTCTCTGATAGTTTCAATCCTCGCCCGCCCCGAAGGGCGGGCGCTACGGCGGCGAGCGCGCGCATACCCAATTCATATTGTTGTTTCAATCCTCGCCCGCCCCGAAGGGCGGGCGCTACGCCAAACCAAGCTGTTTGAGATGTTGATACTGGATGTTTCAATCCTCGCCCGCCCCGAAGGGCGGGCGCTACGCCCGATAACCGTCGCCTCGCCCGTTGCAAAGAAGTTTCAATCCTCGCCCGCCCCGAAGGGCGGGCGCTACAGTCCGCTTATAACATCATGATTAGCAACGTTAATCAGCGAACTTTGCGCGAACTTCCGGCTTGACTGCTGCCGGATGTTCGCGCAATCAAACGACGAACAGGAAAAATCCTTATTCATCAATATATTACCTAAAACGCGAAACCGCCGCGTTTGGGTCGTCGCTAGGGGTTCGCGCAACCATCGGTTTTTTGCATCAGAAAGGTGCGTCATATTACCAATGCTCCCTCAAAATCCACAGCGCGGAATTTACCATATTCCTTGATGTGCAAGTCCACAGGTTCAGTCAGGCGATATAAACGCAGACTGTCTTCCTTGTCGTCAATCTCGTCCAGCAGCCGCCGCTCCAGGATTTCGAGCTGCATCGGGTCAACCTTGCATTCAAAAACGGAATGCTGCACGCGCTGCCCCGTGCTTTCACACACTTTTGCGACCCGTCGCAGGCGCTTGCGGCCAGCGGCGGTCACAGTGGATACATCGTAGGTGATGATTATCAGCATGGCACTTAACGGTAGAGGAAGGGTAGATAGCCATCCATTTCGCCTCGGACGGTGCGAGCCATGAAGCGAGCTTGCAGCAAGGGCAACAGCCCTATCGGCACTTTGCTTTCCAGCAACGGGTGCATCACTTCTTCCTGTTTTCGTTCCTGGAAGGCCACCACCACGGTGCGGCGCGCATCACCTTCCAGCAGCACCGCGCCACCTTCGCGTTCGGCGAAATCATTTGCGCCAATTTGTCCCCGGTTGATCAAGGTTAACGCCAGTCGGTCGGCAAAAATGGCGCGAAATTCCTCCATTAAATCAAGTGCCAGCGCGGCACGACCGGGACGCACGGCGTGCAGAAAACCCAGTTGCGGATCAAGCCCCACTGCCTCCAGTGCGGAGCGGCAATCGTTCATCAGCATGGAGTACAAGAACGACAGCAGCGCGTTGAAACGGTCACGCGGGGGTCGGCGCGTGCGCCCGTCCATCGTGAATTTATCGCGCGCATCAGGTTTGACCAGCAAGGGCAAGACGGCAAAATAATTCCTCGCCGCGTCACCTTCGATGCCGCGCAGCGCATCCAAATCGGCGGCAAACGGCAGATTGCGCAGCGAATTGGCAAGCGTTCCAGCGGCGGCAGTCAGGGTGATGCCATCCGGCTCATCGCTCGCCTCGCGCGCGCCGCGCAACAAGACCTGACGGCTATTGCGCAACTTTCCGGCAATCGCGCTCTGCGCAATACTCAGCGCAAATTTCTCATCCAGAGCGAGCTTATGCTGCGCCTGCCGCAACAGGATATTGCCGGAAACAGGTCCTTCCAGACGCGCCTTGAAACGCCCGTTGCCATCCAGCAGCACCAGACTGATACCCTCATCGGCGCAACGGTGCATGAGTGCTGGCGACACCATGATGTTGCCCAGGCACACCACGCTGCCCAGATGATGCAGCGGCACTTGCAATTTTTTGATGCGCTCGATCTCTACTCGCAACGTGTCGTTCTCCAGATGGAGATAGGCGTTTTGGGTCATCACATACAGTGTGTTTTGAATCTGGCGCGCCATGATTACATTGCCTCAGGATCGAATAAATTTCTCAATAAACCGTGCTGCACCCCGTGTTCGGCGACAGCCTGCGGCTGACAGATTTCCTTCAGCGAACACTCTTTACACCGCGCGTCATTAGCGGGCGGCGGCAATTTGCCGGAATCCAGCATGGCGCGGATGGCGGCGACCGTCTGTTTCACCTGCTCGCGCAACGCCGGAGTAATTGCCACCTCACGGCGGTGTCTGGAACCGTGATGATAAATCGCACCCTGCGTGATGACCTTGCCGGTCATTTCTTCCAGGCACATCGCCTGAGCGGCGAGTTGAATGTCGTCGTTACCCCATTTCTTGCGAGCCCCATGCTTATATTCAACCGGATAGATATTGCCATCCGGCCAGAACTCCACCACATCACATTTTCCGATCAGCCCCAGACTATCTGACCACACTGGCAAGGTATATTCAGCCCGCGCACCTTCGCGGGTAGTGACCCACCCCGACTGATCCACTCGTTCATGCTCGGCGTTGCCGCGCGAAGTATGGATGTTGTCCGAAAACTCACTTTCCAGGTAAATCAGCCCGCAACGCCTTGGACAATAAGCGAACTGGTTGAGAGCAGAAACATTAAGAGGGTCGGCGACTTCCATCGTTTTCTGGCTCAAACTTTAAACGGGTTGGTCACGGTTAATCTACCCTCAATCACTTGACCATGCTGTAAATCTTCCGTGTAGAGCGTGGTGCAGCCAGCTTCAAGTGCAGTGGCAACAATCAGGCTGTCGTACCAGGAAAACCCATATCGTTGTGCAATGTCGAGGGCAAGATAGCGTGTTGCCGGAACAATCATTTCTACTTGGCACAACGACTCAAGCGTGAGTAGCAGTTTTTTGGTTTCTGCAAGCGGCAATGCCAATTTTTTCAACGCCACATTCGCCGTTTCTGAAAGTACCTGAGTAGAGATGACTGCATTGCCCGCAAAAAGTGGGGCTGCAAGCACAGTCTTTGCCGAACTTGCCCCAAGTGCATAAATGACAACGTTCGTGTCAATAAACGACTTAGCGGGCATTGGCTTCTTCCCTGTCAAACTTGTAGCCGCTGGTGTCCACATTAAAGCCACGGAACAGCGCCTCAATTTCATTGGGCGTTCTAACTGCCGAGACACCCATTGCACGGACTGGTCTTAATTTAAGGAACTCAATAAAATCAAGCACTTCTGCCTGTTTTTCTACAGGAAGCGAATCGGCCTCCCGTGCAATGATGTCAGCGTATCCCATGTTATTTCTCCTTTTTATTCACTCTGTGTTTAACACCAAGCTGCCAAAATATCTTCGTTTTGAACATGTTATCGGATTGCATCACCCCAGATTTAACAGCTCAACACCCGCAGGAAGGCGGTCATGGGATTTAAAATCCTTATACGCCATGCACAACGGTGGAGCTGGTATATTCAAGATCGGCCATGTAACACTCTCCCTTCACGGTGCGCACGGCCTACAACATGGTTCAAGGAGTTTTTCCAGTGTTCAAATTCCTCCCGGCTGTACAGGAAAATATCTTTGGAAACTGCCAGCCCCCTTAATGCCATATACAACCTCGCTGCCTCCTTCCGACGGCTGCGCTGGGGCGAAAACGGCTCAGTTTCCACCACCAGCAAATCAACGTCGGAATCGGGACGCGCATCCCCTCGCGCACGAGAGCCGAAGATGATAATCGTCTCCGGCGCAACCTCACTGACAATGGTACTCACCATTTGGCGCAGCAACGATTCTTCGATACTGGCATAAATTGAGGTCAATTTTCCGCAACCATTTTCATTAAGCAATTGTTCTCATCGTCCCAAGCCCACAATTCCACACCATTCGGCAAACGTGAAGCATGAACGGCAACATCGTAATCCGAAAATGCGCGTGGTGAACCGCTCAGCCCCTCACGATGAGCAATTTCTACAATTGAATTTACAATCTTGCGGTCAGGTGCAGAAAAATCCAGCAGACGTTGCGCGGAAGCGCAGCCAAGCATTGCTTGACGAACTCGCTGGGTTGCATCGCTGTCGGTGCCGACGTGCTTGAACACATACAATCCTCGGCAGGACATCACGCCTTTGGAGGCAGAGCGGTCGTGATCCCACATGCCTTTCAGTGCATCCCACAGATGGGTGAGGTCCTCGTCGGAAAACTTTGTACCTTGGGCGAGATTGGCTGAAACAAAGCCTTTGGCGACATAGAGTCCGTAGGGGATGAGTGCCTTGCGCCCCATTGTTCTGAGCGAATCTTCTTCCTGTTTACCTTCCCATGCTTCGTAATCAGCTTTGGTTTTTGCGCCAGCCACTTTTTCAGCTACTGCCATACGTGTAATGGAAGCATCCATCGGTAGAATTGGATCAATGGAACGCGAGAAAGCAACCTGTACCGGGCCTCGCACCTGACCGGCGTTTGGGCCGGTGGACATAACTGCGCCAAAGGTTCGCACATCGAAGAATTGTTTGCACATCCAGTCACGAGCATTTCCAACTTGCGCCCTGTTTCCACCGCCTGCGGGAGCGCCGTCTGTAGCTTCATGCGCTGCTGTAATCTGCTTGTTAAGATTGGTCGAATGTTCGATAAAAATGGCATTGGGTGACTGATTACCAAAGGCGATTTGAATATAGTTGCGCACCCGCCGTTTGATAGCCACATCTGAAACCAGACCATGCATATCTTCCGGGTCGATGCGCGGGCTATTGCCAGCATCCGGGTCGCCGTTCGGATTGCCGTTTTCGCAATCAAAAAGATAGAGGAATTCGTAACGGTTTTGAATGGTGCTCATTGTTTTTCTCCTTGTGCAGTTTCGTTGGTCTTCTTGCATTCTCGCAATGCGGCAAGTTGCTGGTAATAACCAAGGGCGAACAGCCCTTGGCCGTTAAGGTCGAGTATTCGCGGCGCACCATCACCCAATCGCCCCATCACATCGGCAATCTGATTTTCGTACCAGAAGGCCAATCCGCCTTCGAGTTTGCCCAAGTGGTTGCGTGCGTTGCTGACCAAGCGTCCAATAATCAGCCCCGGTGTCTGGCTGGTGGCAGCATAGTAGCGTTGCACCACGCCCGCGCCTACGTCGCCAAGTGCAGAGCGTTGCAGGCTGGCAAGTATGGCAAGCAGTCGCCCGCAGTGGTAAGCGGGTGCGGGATGGTCTGAATTTAGATAGGCAGTCATGGTCGTGTTACCTCCTGAGTTGAGTCGAACGAAATAGGCTTTGATGAGCCCCATACGGGCATGATTGAACGGGGGCTGGTCTTTATCAACCTGATCGGTGCGAAAGCGCGCCAGTGCTTGCGCCATGATGGGTTGCGGGATGGGCAGTCGCTGCACCGCCACTTTCCATAATGTGGCGGCGGTAGGTGCTGGCAATTGCTTCAGGTTTTCTGAAATAGATTTTTTCTGGTCATTTCTGACCAAAGCCAAACAAACTTCATAGAACTTGGGGTCATGTACAATTTTTTTCCCGTCACAGTCTTTTCTATCTCCGGCGGTAACAATGGCGAGGTCGGCAAACCACGCCTCGACGTTACGCACCAGCTCCTCGAAACGTCCTTCCATCCAGTCGCGCACCATCACTCGCCCGGATGCGCCGGAGAGCGTCAGCGCGTAATAGTGGTTATTACCCAGATCAACGCGTTCGCCTTTGCGTATGGATTCAAGCAGACGGCGCGCAGCTCCCTGAGCCGCTGCTTCTGTTGTTTCCTGAGACTCAAATCCGTTCAACCACTCCAGTGGATCATCCTGCGGGGCGACCTGTTCCTTGAACCAGTGAACCACCAGCGCGTTGGCAAGTTTGCGTGAATGGTTACGTATCAAGTCGTTGAGGCCGTCCACATATTTCTGCGCTGCTTCGGCGCTCATGGCGGCGTTGGCAGATTGATTAAGACCGAAAGAGCCGAAAGCGGCTTTGTCGAAACCAACCATCACATCACCCATACTCAAACCACCAACACCAGATAGCCCAGTGATTTTTGGCTGGGTCAACAAAGGCTGGGTTGTCTCACCGGTGAGGAAGCAGACCATTGAGCCATCAGCAACATTACCTGTGATAGTTGCCGCATCGGGTACGCCGCCCCCCATGTCAGACTTGCGCCATTCGCGCCACCAAGCTTGGATTACTGCGTCCTCTCGCGGATCAATGCCATCAACCCGAAAACTGAGCCAATCAGCAGGTTTGGCCTTACTCTTGGTCAGTGCTTCACGTATACCTTCGAGGCAAGATTCATTTTTCAGCGCGTTTACCAACGCACCGAGTACCGGTGCCGAATCGGTAGCCTTACCTAACATCTCAACAAAAAATCTGTGCTTATCTACGGCACCGGAAATTTTCTTTGCTTCCTCGTTGGCTTTGAACATGAGCACTACTGTCTGCACAGTCTCCACCAGGAAGTGAGACTTGCCACCTGCATTCATAGCATGCATATCCGGGCACCGGTGATGCATTGCTCCGCGTTTGCCATCACCCAACGGCAGCACGTTGAGAAAGCGTCCGTCAGTGGCAAGTTCGATGCACCAGCGCACTTCGCGGGTTTTGAAGCCAGGTTCTGAATCGAGGCCGCCGCCATATTCCATCAGTTCTTGCAACATGGCTACGCTCTCCCCGGTTTTTTAACTGACGCGCTATCAAACGACGGCACTTCCAGTACGCCATTGCGCACATGGACATCGAACAGCGTGATGAATGGCTTGTCACCTTCACCCACCAACTCTTTGCGCAGATCAAACACATCGTAGAGCATGAATCCCAAATGCTGGTCAATGGCAGCGGGAGGTGTGGCATTGGCATCCAGTGCTTCGACGTACTCAAAAAAAGCAGGAAATTCGCTACAACCAAAATACGGCTGCTGAAAACATTTACCCTGTTTGGCACGACGCTCAAACTGGCTATTGAATTTGCCGTAATCTTTGACGAAGCCGGACTTGGGTACGATTTGCGCGGTAATCCGGTAACGTACATTTTTGAGTGCCATGGTCTGGCGCTGGGTGCGGCCTTTCTGGTCGGTGCCGAGTTCATCCTTATTGCCATCCGCCCAGATTGGTTCAGGCACTGCTGTACCATTCATCCACCTGTTGAGCACGGCTGTTCCCGGCACTATGTCTTTCACTTCGTTGCGCCGCAGAGCAATGTAGCGCGGCAGTTCCAACACTTCGATGCGCTTTACCTGCCAATAAAAATATGGGCGAATTACACTTTCTCTGCCCTGCTTTTCTCGGATGCCGTCCCAGTAAATCGCATCAAAAATTCCGCGTGCCGCCGAGGGTGTAATGACCGGGTAGGAAAACCGTTCGACCTTCATTTCGGGGCGGGTGAAACAGGCGAGGTCGCCCCAGACTTCCAATGTATGTATGCCGTTTGTCATGAGCCCTCCTTATGCAATAAAAACCTGTTCACCCTTGGGCGGATTCAATCCAAGCGTGTCGTCATAGTAATCCCCTTCGAGGATAAACCATTCATCTGATGTGCCACCACGCCGGAGTTTCGCCGGAATAGCCCAGGCGGGTGGGCCATCTTCTGACAGGTAGATGCTAACAGCAAGTCCCTGTGCGCGGCGCATCCACTTGGCGGAGACACCTTCCCGCTCGGCTTCGCTGCGCAATGTATCAAACTCATCCCACCGATCCGCCCACGGAACCAAAACCTGAATGGTGTTCTGGTCGATGAGGCGGTAGTGCTTGGCAACCTCAGGAAAGTCCAGCGCCGTGATCGCTTCATTCAGTAACTTGTTCTGGCTGGCAGGATTGTTCAAATCATAAAGCCGCCGGTAATAATCGCGGTACAACGCGGGATCGTTGATATTCAGATCACCATGCTGGGTCAACATTGTTCGCGTGACTTCTGCGGCCTGATAGTAGGCGAACGTGGGGTAGCACCGCCGCAGGTCTTCTTCAGCACTTGGCTCAAACACCACCACTTTACCCAACAGTCCTTGTTCATTGAGCTTGCCTTCACGATTGCAGCGTCCGGCGGCTTGGGCAATGGCCTCCAGCGGCGCGAGTGCGCGATAGACCAAAGGAAAATCGAGATCAACGCCAGCTTCGACGCATTGTGTGGAAATCAAGCGGCAGGTTTCGCCAGCAATAAGCCTTGCGCGCACTTTCTCCAATACATCCCGCCGATGTTCTGCACACATGTTGGTGGAAAGATGGAATAGCCCATCAGTTCCAGTCAGTTCATCAAGCAGTGCGAGGACATGCCGCTTGAGATTGACCACACACAAAACCTGCTTTGCGTTATCGCTACGCAAGTCGGCCGCCAGTTTTGTCCAGCCACGCTTTTCCCCATTTTTCGGCCATGAAACCTCAACCCGTTTCAACATACTGAACATCTCGGCATGATCCGGCACTGCTTCGTCGGGTTGCCAGCCTTGCACGGCGTGTTTTGTCACTGCTGTGTGCAATGTGTCGAAGGCAGGTTGGGTGGCGGTGGCAAAGACCACGCTCGAATGGTAGGCCGATGATAGGTGCGACAATGCCGCCAGCGTTGGCACAGCCAGGCCTGACGGCAAGCTTTGCGCTTCGTCGAACAGGATCACCGAGTCCATCAAGTTGTGCAGTTTGCGGCAGGAAGATGGGCGATTGGAAAACAAAGATTCGAGCAGTTGCACATTGGTGGTCAACACAATCGGCGCATCCCAGTTCTCGGCCAGCAGACGACGCTGAGATTCGCTTACGCCTTCGGCATCATGCCGTTCTGCTTCAGCTCCCAGCCCAGCCAGGCTGTGATGTTCCAGCACAAAGTTGTCAGGGAATGATTTGAATATCTTTCGGTATTCGCGCGCTGTTTGTTCAATGACTGACAGGAAGGGCACAGCCAGAATTACGCGCTTCAGGTTATGCCGCGCCGCGTGTTCCAGCGCGAACTTTAGCATCGCCAGCGTTTTTCCAGAACCGGTGGGGGCAGTCAGTGTGAATAAACCAGACTGCATTTGTCCTGCACGTTTCGACGCACTCCACAGGTCTTCCCGCGCCTGCCGCACCTCTGCCTGCGCACCAGTAGCACTTCGCAGTTTCGCCATGTGAGTATCAAGTGCAGCGAGTGCCGCATTGGCATCCAACTTTGGCCCATCAGGACGGTGGCGCTTGCTTTGCGCGTCACCCTCGAAGTGCGCCTCAGTGTCGAGAAAATCCGCATCCACCAGACACGAAAATAACAGCCGCACATCAAGCATGGAAGACACGGCTTGCGACCAAGAGTTAAGCACAAAGCTGGCAGGCTTTATGAATTTAAGTCCATCTACGTTGGCTCTGGATTGCAGTCGAATTAGGTCTGGATCGCTAAGCGTCAAGCATGACAAAACAGCAGTAGCAAGGTTATCAGGAAGCAAACGCCGCAGGGTATTCTTGGCTGCACACTGCAAACCAATGTGATGGCCTTCAATTGCCAGTGCTGCGGCCACCGCTTTGAACGTCAGTGCAACAGATGCACCTTGTGACCAATGATCCAACCCCTGATCTAAGCCTTGCAAACGCGCCTGAAAACGGTCGGCATATTTTCCTAAGTCGTGCAATAGTCCGGCTAAACTAGCTTCGTCCGCCCACAGTTGTGCGCCGCTAAATTCCCTAGCTTTCTGGCTTACGCCCACTAGGTGTTCAGCAAGCGGATGCCACTTATCGGCACGATTAGCACTATGAGCAAAGTAAGGGATTGTCACCGTTTATTCCTTTTGAACGTTATTGCAGTTAATCGGACTGGCTGCCATGCTAACACCCCCACTGCCTCAAAATCTAAGCCTGTCACGGTTATTTTCGGTAGTTTGCCAGTGCATTTTGCAGTCGTTCGGTGATTACATTTCGCAGGGCTTCCGGTGCAATGACTTCTACATCGGGTCCGTATTTGAGGATGTCCATCACCAGCTCGCGCGGGTCGGAATAAGGGAGGCGCAATTCGTAGCTGCCATCTTCGAGGATGATGCCTTGTTGTTGCAGGTGCCATTGC
>Ga0100383_1002412_pt1 | contig 11463 bp, 11 predicted proteins | sample CryGeymeta201507_FD_81565 | JGI IMG/M metagenome (GOLD analysis project Ga0100383, IMG submission 81565) | Groundwater microbial communities from Crystal Geyser aquifers in Utah, USA - Crystal Geyser metaG 2015-07 | ecosystem: Environmental > Aquatic > Deep subsurface > Groundwater | place: USA...
CCAATCAATCGACTCACCACCCGTTAAGTAACGAGCTTCGTCAGCTCAAGCAAAAAATTTCACGTTATCCGTTATGCGACACGTATGACCCCAATTTCGAAAAGTGTCATAAGGGGATCGCAAACTTAATAACTTGAAAATACCCCCCTCCGACTGAAACAACAACTGACCCCAATCCGCCACTAACCCCCCAGCCGCAACATCTGGAAACTCCTCATCCAACAACAACTCAGAAAAATTCGTAATCATATAAGTTCGGGGGGCGGGTACAAATAAAAACAACTCATCAAACAACAACGGCGTCTCCAAATTCAAAATGTTGGATATATCAATGGAAAGTAATGATTCCTGCAAACACAATTCGGGGGATAACTCAAGAGCCGTATAGCAATCAAACGCCTCTATAGTATTCACAAAAGACTCAACCACCACACCAGCCACGTCACCCAATACCGCACCACCACGAGAAAAATGTGAAATACTACACATATGATCAAAATAAAATAAAACCTCGGCTAAAGCATCGACATCATCCTCCAACTCCTGAAAAATTTGCTGGTATCGGGCATCAAGGGACGTGTTTACTGTGGAGTAAGATTTTGGCAGTGACATAAATAAATTATGGGAGTACAGGAAGTTAAGATTCTGTAGGTGGAAAGTGCCAAAACCACCTATTCCGGAAATTTCGTCGTAAATATCAAAAATTGGGGTATGGGTGGATAACCATACCAGACGACTCTCAATAGCGTTTAGTATGGAATTTGACATACCAAAACAAATTATCTATACGCACTAACTTTACCAAATTTACGATTCACCAGTTGCCTGGCTAGTCGTAAACCACGACCGTTGTAAATATTCATGGGCCGCCACTGAATAACAGTGGCTAAAAAACTTCGCAGATCACCGGCGCTGGTACCAAAAAAAAGCATTTTCATTTTACCCACGCGGCGGGAGCGCAAAAAACCGGGAATGTGCTGAATTGCAGAATGCGAGTGGCCAAAACGAAGAACTATGGAATTGACGCGCTTAAACCACTTATAGCTTTTACCCTTGTAGCGTAACTTCAAAAATAAATAAAAATGTAGTGCATAGGTGACGCTTTGTACCCACCAGAGTAAACGCTGCGGAGGAATATCTCGGACAAAAGTCGGTACTTGCGCATATCTGGTGGGTTGGAGAAATAGCAGTGTTTGGAGTTTTTTGATATCTGCACCGGTGCCGCACACGCGACTGTACAGTTGTGATTGTGGTGATGTAGCGGTTGGGCAAACGAGGGGGGGTTTAATGCTAAAGGTAAGACGCGGAGTTAACGCAAGGTGGCGGAGTGGGCGCTGCGTTATAGGCTGCAGCTGCCGTGGTGCTCTTAAAGTACGCCATAGAGCTTTATTGCTGGATCTTAGCTTTAATTGGTGGTCTAATCTTTTTTTTTTTACAATTTGAAGATGTTTTAGCGTAATGCGGTATCGGGCGAGTCGCATCAGCGGGTGGGAATTTGAAGACATACTAAACCAACTGTGCCAATTGTTTAAGATGGGGGTTGAACCCACGACCTTTAGGTTTTCAGCCTAACGCTCTACCGCTGAGCTACTTAAACGAACATATTTAAAAAATAATACGACCAGATGTACTTACGGAACGCCGTTTGCGAATTTTACCAGACTTTAGGAGGCGAATTCTATTAATTTGAAGATTTTTAAGCAGCAGCGTTTTAGAGGATTTTGTTTTTTTTTTTAAAACTTTTGCGCGAAAAACAGCGCGTTGCCGTGTTTTTGCAAATTCCCCAAATTTATGACCGACGTGCCAGCCCGTTATGTAAAAAGTACGCCAGCGAGCACCGCGATACGCACGTACAAGTTGATGGCGAAGCTGCGATAGGATAGTAGTAGAGCGCGCAGTAATGTTGTAAAATATAAATTTATTGCGATCCAGCAAAAGATAATAAAAATTCTTTAGAAAAAATTGTGCCTCTATATGTTGTCCCTTTGTATTATGTTTGTAAAAAAAATAACGGATATACGTCGGCTCTATATGCGGGGATTTTCAGCGGGCGCGTGACATACAAAAACAAACTAATTGGGGCGGCGAGATTTTTTTGCTACATAACCCCACGGAGTCTTAGAGCACCGGAGTGATCTGGATCTACCACCATTCGGATGATCATTCGCGTTTTTAACAGTACCGCGAACTCTCGGAGATATACCGGCGTTGCGTTGCGCACCGGCTCGCGGACGTAAATTTACGGCTATAGCATCATAGCGGACGCAGCCGGGGCTGCAAAGCGTTTGGCTCGGATGAAAAACTTTAAATTTACTGGAGGGAAGTAGCAACAATGCCCAACTATTAAAAAAAGTTGTTGAAAGAATAATCGCAGAAGAACCGGCTGCGCGAACAAATTGAGCCCCCGCCGCCGCAGTTAAAAGGCAGATGCGGCTATGCGGCGCAAACCGCATTAGCGGAGCCGATCAACCCCAATTAAAAAAATACTGCGATAAGCTATTACCCACGAAAGTTCAGGCTGTTGCAATACGGTGGTATCCCAAAAAAACCATGGTGGTGGTGGTGGGAAAATATAATCAACAACCCAAGGCAGTGCAGAGGAGTGCACGCACGCCACCGCTGCCTCGCGGGGTACGCCGATATTCCACTACAAGCGCCGCTACAAATAAAAGGTTTAGGGAGCCCATGCAGCAGTATACGTTACGATTGGCGTTTGAACCTTTTGATAGAACAAGCCTACGGCCGGATGAGGATGCACGCCCCTTGGAACGCTGAAAACCCAACCGCAGACGTTGAGGAGTTTGTGAACACATATACCACAGGCGAAGGACTGTACTTCGTCCGGCGGAAGAAACGCTTCGGCGAGAAAATAAAAACATAAAAAAGCATCCTGCTACTTTCGACGTAAGTAATTTAACAGATTTGACTCCGAGTGGGCGAATGCTTTAAGAATAAATAAATCAACAATTAATCACAGTAGAAAAAAAGCAATAAATAATTTTACAAAACCCAAAAGAATTTGTAAAATCACAAAACACACATCAACGTAGATATAGATGTATGCCCAAAAAGCAGTTCGCGTTACAGCCAGCACGCTGGAATCATGCTGCGGTGCTAAACCGTCGGAGAACCAGTTAGCGGCATTAAAGTTATTGTAGAGGGCGAGCGCCGTAATATCATTGACGGCATCCGTGTAATGAAAAGAAAAATCAACTAATTCTACCTGAAGATCGTAGAAAATATAGCGAACCCAACAAAAAAAAATACGCAAAATACAAAGAAAATTATTAATTACATCAAAGGCAATGACGCGTAGGGTTAAATCACCAGAGCTAACACTGCTTATCATATAGTAGTATTGCACGTCAATACCTAATATGAGAAAGAAAAAAAGCAAAATAACGAAAGTAACCATAAAATAAGAAAAAACATCGGTTACGTCCTCGTCGCTTGCGCACATAAAAATATCAAAAATAATGAATCCCAAAAAAAATGTAAAAAATACACCCACCTCTACAAGGGAAATATTGTTCAATTTGCAAAAAGTTACAATATCATCATAAAATACGCGTATATGGCTAAAGAGATCAGTAGCCCGGGACGTGTAGTTTAGAAGAAATAATAGCAAAGCGCACTCGACCGCCAGAATAAACCAATCAAAGCTATAGCTAATTTCAAAAAGTCAACTAGCTGATACAGCTATAAGAGAACCAAAGGTGCCAGTTTGCCAAAGAATTACGTGTGCAGCCGCTACCTGTCGAGATCAATCTGCGTACAGTTGTGCTGCTGGAATTTCCGTAAAAATTTGTAATATCTGCTGCGAAAGTGCGTAGAATCCCCGGTAGGTAAAAAAAGCTGGCAAGGATGAAATTAAATTACGGAAATCCCACTGCAAACCTGCAATGTGCATAAGTTGATTGGTAGCGGGGGTAACTGTCAATAAGCACACCATTTGTGGGTCTAGCGCAGATGATAAAAGCGGTGATGCGATAATATCGGCGCTGAAGTAAGAGAAATAGGAAAAAAAAAATTCAAATGAAAAAGTGGACAAAGCGCCCGTTTTAATGACCAGACTGGCGCCCTCCCACTCAAAAAGGCCGGAAGTGCTTTGCAAATTTACGCTCAAAAGTACATTCTCAAATAAAAAATTTGACATAGTAAAACACGTGGTCTATACATTAAAAATATTATTCATCCAACAGCAGGTTCCCCTACCATTACCTTGTGTCAACTTCGCCCAAATCACACATCTGCGGATTTTTACAATTTAACTCATTTTACCAGAAATTCATCCAGCGGTGGTAGGCGTATAAACGAAATACCACAGTAAAATCAACGTGTAATGTCCCCGCATATACATTTTTCGGGCGTGATGGGCGGTGTGTGCAGAGTTTGGTAAATCTTCACCGTAACATAGTGATTTACGATTACTAATGATTTCAACTTCATGCGGGCGAGTTTCAGCCCACAATCCGAACTGGGGTGGATTTTTAAGAGTTGCCATATATTGCTATAAAGCTATCTACTGTTTTCCCCCTTGTAGCACGTGTGTAGCCCAGTCGATATAGGCCATAATGACTTGACTTCCGCCGCTAAAAAATTTATACCATAGATTCAAACGTAAATTTAACCATCGTATAAAATTTCAAAAAATATAATTAACAAAAATTGCGGAGTTTTGCGTAACATCCGCCATTGTGGTACAACCTTATTTTGCGGATTGCGTTCGTTTAACGACCCAACGTTACATTTTACAACACGAACTGACGACAGCCATGCAGCGCCACTTATAGATATTTTTACCACTAAACATAAAAATTAGTGAAATATCTAAATTGCGACTGGTAAGATTACCCGTGTACTTTCGAATTAAACCACATACTCCATCATTTATACAAACTCCCGCCAATCTCTTTAAGTACCCTATCTTGCGATTTTTTCCCAGGCGAGGTATTTGCGCGTAAGCTAAAACAAAAAATGTTTAATACCCATTATTTACGGTATGGACTACTAGAGTGTCAAATACTGATTGATCCCCATACTTTCGTAGTTCAGCGTCAATGCTAAAGAGTTTGCTGCCGTGGCCCTTGGAATTCCATATAATTTAATGCGGATTTTATCCCTAAACTATACAAAATGCAAACCCAATTAGTATTCAAGAATTAAATTTTTAGCAATAGAAGGAATACCCGTATATTTTTTCTAAATTTTTAAACCGCCCAGCTACTCTTTACGCCCAGTCACGACCGGTAATGCTATCTCGTCGATGTATTACCGCAACTGCTGGCACATCTTTAGTCCGAGACTCTCTGACCGGCATAGAGCATATTTCTATGCCGCGAACAAACTTTACAAATTATTGTCCAATCATTTTCACGAGAATGCTAGTTCAAGCTTACGCTCATTGACCAAAATTCCCCACTGCTGCCGATGGCGGAGCATTTTCATTCTCCGGGTGGCTGATAGGCCGCTAAATTCAGCTAGAGATCTTAGGCTTTACTATAAAAGGATAGTAAACTCCTAATCCCGCACAAAAAAATCACTGGGTGGAGTTTTTTACAAATAAGTATAAAATCCTTTGCATCCGCATAGCGCAGGGCCCCATAAGTAACCCCCGGCTATTTGCCTAAAAAATAAACGTCGGATAACTATTCACAGAACCACAGTGGCATGTTTTCATGTATTACTCACCCTTATGCTCAATAATTTTCACAACTGTGAAAAATTACGCAAAACTTGCATGTGTCATGCATCTCGCACGCATTCACCCAGAACCATAGTCAAATTCAAAATTTAATAATATATCGTAAACTCCTTTTTTTTTGAAAACATACTCTAATTTAGGTTGAAAAAATCCTAGAAATAAAAATAAAATCCCCAATACTTGCGTATTTAAAAAAAATTTTATTTACAAATTTTTATATTTTGTTTCTATTGGAAAGTACTTTGCCGTATTTCCCGCTTAAAACATACATCAGCGGTTATTAGCGCCCAAGTTAGCGCAACAGCATACAAAATAATAACTGTTTACCAGAGCTTGGTTGTATAGAATCCTCTCGTACGACCACACAATGCAAATACATTTCCCACTATACAGTAGATAGGGACCGAACTGTCTCACAACGTTCTAAACCCAGCTCACGTACCACTTTAATCGGCGAACAGACGAACCCTTGGAAGCCCCTCCACAACCAGGATGTGATGAGCCGACATCGAGGTGCCAAACAACTCTGTCGATAGGAACTCTAAAGAGCCATTAGCCTGTTATCCCTAGCGTATCTTTTATCCGTTAATCGATTTTTTGCTGTAGAAAAAGAATCGGGTCACTATGGCCGACGAAATAAATCGTCTCAGTATAACTTGCAGGTTAAACTGTTAGGCACCGCAATCATTACAAAAAATAAAAAATATTTTTATAAGGTACCATATGCACACCTCCGTTACTTTTTAGGAGGCCGCCGCCCCAGCCAAACTAACACTCATACACCGGTTTATTGTAATAAAATTTAGACAATATGAAGAAGCTGATATTAAAAAATTGGTGTACACTAAAAAGGCTACAATCAACCCATTAACTATCGGCCGTGTATAATCATAGTAAAGATGCATAGGGTCTTTCCGTCCCACTGTAAAACTCTGCATTTTCACAGAGATTTCAATTTCACCGAGTTGCTTTTGGAGACAGCGGGGCAGTCGTTACACCATTCGTGCGGGACAGCAATTAACTGCCAAGGAATTTCGCTACCTTAGGACCGTCAAGGTTACGGCCGCCGTTTACTAGAATGCAATAACCAAAACTATCATGCGTAAAAACCGATAGATGTGGATATATTATTTACTAGCACTGGGCAGGTGTCAAACTCTATACAACATAATAAAATTTTGCAGAGTCCTGTGTTTTTAGTAAACAGTCGCTACCCCCTCTTTACTTAGTTGCAACTTTCTAACAAAATCGCAACACCCCTTCTTCCGAAGTTACGGGGCTAATTTGCCGAGTTCCTTCAAAAGCATTCTCTCGAAATCTTGGTATACTCTACCAGCCCAGTAGTGTCAGTTTTGGTACACTTCCGCTGCCGCTGTCTACCGTATGAGTTAAAATAAATTTGCATTATACCAAATACAGTAGATATGGTGGGTACAATACTAGTGACTTTACAAGTTTTTAGCTATTAGCGGCGGGCCACCAATGGAAAATTACAAGTATTATCGTTAATACCGACACCACAATTCTCGAAATTAAAAAACACCCACACTCCGTCAAGAATTGTTTTTAAACCCCGTAGGGTTTAATACACCACGGGCCCACCCGTTATTTCCGGAATTTCCAAATAGCTATTACATTGGCAATGATTTCTGATATTTAAAAATACTAGAATAGTCGCCAATTAACGATTTATTAAAAATATATACAAAATTTGTAATGGTACTTGGAAACTGTCACGGGTGGTGGGATTTCTATGCGGGATTGCGAACAACCCCGTTGGCGAGCAATTATATATTAGCAAAATTCAATGACTAATCAATGTAAACTGCTTTACCCAAAATATCTATGAACCCATTAATCACTCAACATTGGTTGTCATTCTAGGGGGTGGAATTTTTCTTTGGAGAAATTCTTTACAAAGAAACCTTTTGGCTTTCGATCAATTGGCTTTGCACCAATTTTTACGCTACTCATGCTAGCATTAATACTTCCGGTATCATAATATAATCTAACAATTACATTTAATAAACATATGCGGAACATTCCACTACCGGCCATAATTTTTAAAAAATCATTGGCCCCACCTCTTCGGTTGATTAGTTAGCGCCATTACATTATCGGCGAAATATAAAGTGTAATTTTTTCTATTTTACTGTAGAAAATGGTGAGCTGTTACGCTTTCTTTAAGGGATGGCTGCTTCCAAGCCTACCCCCCATTTAATATTTTTGTATTTCAACCTTTACCACTTACCAATCATTGGGCACCTTATAGGGTGGTCTGGGCTGTTGCCCTTTTGACGTAACACCTTAGCGCGTATACGTCTGATTAGGTTAATTTTGTAAATAGGCGTATTGCATAAATTAAAAAGCCTAGACACGTCATCGGCCAGAAAAAAACGTACCACACCTATTCACTCATACCCACCATACTTAAATATGTTTCGTGGAAAACCAGCTATCACCAAGTTTGATTGGCTTATCACCCCTAACCACAAGTCATCCTAAAGTTTTGCAACACTTACAGGTGCGGTCCTTTTATAAAAAAATTTATAATAAACCTGCTCATAGTTAGATCACCCGGCTTCGGGTCTATTGTTCTTAACTTTTTATAGAATAAATAAGATACGCCTACTAAAAATTAAGCTCGCTAAGAACAATAACTTGCTAGCCCATTATGCAAAAGGTACGCTGTAGCTAATGCCGCAGCTGCTTTTTTTTAACGTCGAGTTTAATATAATCAAAATATAGTTATTAAAATTATTTTATTTAGAAACATTCCCTCACGGTACTCCTGCTCTATCGGTCCAAAACTCATTAGCCTTCGGAGTACAAACTCCGCTATTCAATTGGCATAGCAGCCAACCTACTTGGGGGTTTAAATTAAGTTATTATACAAAAAAAAAAACATGTAAAATCCCGGAATTGCACCGGGCTACATAGGAATATGAGCCTACGTGTATCCTAGACATTTTACGATTTATTGGGAATTAAAGTGGACGTTTTCTCAGTTTTCGACGTATATACCGTGTACCGGCAGTGTCGGGTCTGGCAACACCATAAAACGAACGACTTTTCTTTTTGCCGTAGAGGGATGGAAAATCATAAACACCGCGCACCAGAGAGTAACCAACACCCGGCAAATCATTGGCGCGCCCGCCACGCACTAAAACCCTATTAAATTTGGAAATACCAAAGCCAATACCGGGAATACGCGCAGTTACACGCGGTTTGCGGTATAATCGTACTTTTGCCACATGACGCATAGCGGAGTTGGGTTTTTTAGGATTCATAATGCTAACGCGCACAACTAAACCGCGGGCGGCCGGACACCGGCGTAGCCTGGGAGTTCTGGAGGCATTAGGTTTTTTTACTTTATATCCAGAAAAAATACATTGTGAAAGCGTTGTCATAGAAAAGCACTAAGCATTAAAATTCTTAGCTAAAACGGCAGATAGAGTTTGACGCCGCAACCTCTGCAGTATTAGCAGCTCAAGGGCTGCAAACAAGTGTCCGCCACCAAGCACTGAAAAAAAATCCACACTAGCATCCAGTAAAAAAGTTTTGTCTTGCTCCGCAAATTCCAAAATATCCCCCAGGAAAACAACCATGTCCTCGCAATCCGTATTAGCAGTTAAATCTAAGTCTATTAGGGGGTTCACTATTAATTGCTGAAAACCCCCGCGGAAATCAATTCCGGCAGATACAGGTGTAAAAAAACCCGCAAGATAGTTATAGGTCTGAACCACCAGGGTGGTCATTTCAACTAGCAGTAATTGCGCAAATTCTATTGAAGCGAATCACACCTCACAGTAGAGAAACCACAACTCGTCTATTAAAGCTGCGGCATAAAAACCGGACGTAATCGCGGTAGGCTGTTGTGCGGAGCAAAGCCACAAGCACAGTGTAAAGAAAAAAAATAAATATTTATCCGAGTGCGCTAAAAGTCCCACAAAACCATTAGCTAAAGTAGCATACGTAGAAAAAAATAAATACTCAATACGGCAGCTGGCCTGTACTATAATATTTAATGAAAAATAATTTTTACTAAAATGATTACGAAAAAAATACATATGGCGCATAGAAAAACAACTTTATTTGTGGATTTCACAATAGTAGAGCATAAAGGGTGTCGACAAAAATCCCTTTTCGATTAAATCCACAACATGTAGAATAAAACCCATATAGAGAAAAATAAACTGATAAGACAACTTTAAAAAAACATTACCAAAAAAACCCTCAACAGCCTCATAGTAGAAACGCCCGCAGGGCAATGTACCACCCACGTAGACAATAGAGCCAATAAAACAAATATAGAAACTCTGCTGAAGCAGAGAATGCCTCATTGGAATATGATCAACCCTTACAAATCCGAATTTATCTTGATTTAATAGACGGTAAACGGCCGGTAAAAAACACAATAGAAGATAAAATAAAACAAATCAAAAAAGACCCTCATAGTGTTGAGCACAAACAGTGAGTAAACCCATATGAGCTCGAAAATACCAGTGTGGGGCAACGATAAAAAAATTAAGCTCCTCAACTTCAGCCTCAGACCACTGCTCGAAGAAGGAGTAATTTACTACGTAAGCGTCGGGATATGCGAGTACAATGAATCATGTCATAAGAATTGTGTAGAAAAAAAACATAGTTGAGACCTCCTTTTTTAGGGCGTCCCATACCCATGAAAATTTTGGAAGTGTCGAATCCTGTTGCGAAGAGTGGGCGGATTCCGAATCTCAGGATTCATGAATATACATCACATGGAGCTGCAGAAGATAAGTGTAATAGTAGGATATAAGGTAATGAGCAATCATGAATCGAGTCAATTGATCAACATTTAAATGCTTATTGGAAAAAAAAATTGTATAGGTTTTATGCCAACGGAGCAAAAGACTTCAATAGATATTACTGGCAATAGTAATTGTGACCTCGCCCAAGTGATTTGTACTGAGGGTAATACCCAGAAATACAACCGCATGGAAAATAAGAAAAGCGTATGCGCCGGTAAATCAGCCATCGAGATCTGTTTCAATAAAATTTTTAATAAAAATTTTTTTTAAAATATGTAAATAGGAAAACACAAAAATTGTATCGACACCAACCACATGCAATTTATACACAAAAAAATACCACCACACCTCCCGCATGTATTCCTCGCGAAATGTAATAACAAAGGAGGGGTCCGGTACATAGTACAAGGACAAAAGAAATCCAGAAAAAAATTGGGTAACCATATTTACTAGAAGCGCAAATCCAAAAACGGAAGTTGCTTTAAAACTTGGTACAAAAATAAAAAAAGCATAACGTGCAAGGTGGTAGATGCTATTCCGGGAAAAACGTGTTGTCATCCAGTCTGTAGAAAGGTTCTGCCCAAACATAATATTATAACGAAACCAGGTTCGTAGGTATAATCAACTGCGGGCCCGCATTGCTGTAGCTATAAAAATATAAAAAATGTTTGGGGGGGGTGGACGAGGTGGTATCTTGCAGAGAGAACGGTACAATAAAACCCCAGATGCCTATCAGCAATAAACCGCCGTAACGACCCCCTTTAAAAAAATTATCCAGAAGAAACTCCACAGTAGAAAATTCAGCAGCAATGCGCAGAGGGGGTAGAGTAGCTTCCGGAGTGGGATGCAGCTGGAAAAATAATGTGCTAAATCCACACCGCAATGCGAAAAAACCACATAAAAGAATCAGCAAAAAACCAATAAAACTTATATGGGCAAGTGTTCTGCCGGTAAAAACCACTGAGGTGG
>Ga0100383_1002431_pt1 | contig 11417 bp, 10 predicted proteins | sample CryGeymeta201507_FD_81565 | JGI IMG/M metagenome (GOLD analysis project Ga0100383, IMG submission 81565) | Groundwater microbial communities from Crystal Geyser aquifers in Utah, USA - Crystal Geyser metaG 2015-07 | ecosystem: Environmental > Aquatic > Deep subsurface > Groundwater | place: USA...
ATGATTTTCTTGCCACCCTTTGGGGAAAGCGAGCCTTTGCGGACGATCAGGTTACCCAACGCGTCGACGCGAATTTCATCGGCCAGGGGTTCGATCTCGGCGCGGATCACTGCGCGGATGGCATTTTCGTAGCCGGAGGGGGAGAAGGTTTCGGTCAGTTTTTGGAGGAGGGGTTTCATAGTTGGTTCCAGGTTGAGAGGTTGAATTTGGAGGAAAAAACGGACAACGAATGAGGAACGAATAAACGAATGCTAATGAATAAACGAATGCTAACGAATGAACGAATGCTAACGAATGAACGAATGCTTATGGAGGGCGCTGCCAATTCTGGCGGCGGTGGTCGGAGACTTTCTTGGGCGGAAAGATGCGTTTCCATTCCAGACGACGGCGAGCGAAGTTGAAAAGCAGGATGACTTTGCAGTCGGATGCGGCGAGATAGTCAATGCACTGGGCCATGTCGTCGCCAGTGATCGGGTGAAAATGCGCCTTGTATTCGATCAACAGCGTTCCATTTACGCGGTGATCGGGGCGGTAATAATTCACGAAGTTTCCGTTTTCATCGTAGATGGGCAATTCCAGCTCGATTTCAACGGAAAGACCAGCATCCAGAAAACGCTGGTGCATGGCATTGTGGTAGGTGGACTCGCGGTGACCGGGACCCAGGTCATTGTGCACGGCCATCGCCAGTCCGATGACTTTGTAGGTCAAACCTTGTAAACCATCATCCACCAACCCGGGCTGTTCTTTTTCTCCCACTTGTCTCTCGTTCACTCTTTTGTTCTCCTATTCGTTTATTCGTTCTCTATTCGTTGTCGGTTTTTTATGTGCGCTCTGCCGCCAGAACATCCGGCGTCATCCGCTCCAATGCGGTCTGGAGCAATGCCAGCGTGTTCTTCCAATCTTCGATGCGGGTGAGACCGGCAGCGGTGTGGGCGTAGCGCCCCGGCACCGAAACCGAGACAGACGGGATGCCGGCGCGCTGCTTCTGGATGGCGCCCGCGTCCGTGCCGCCGCCGCCCGGCTGGCGAAGTTGGTAGGGGATCGCTTCGGCTTCGGCTGTCGCCGCGAGATGGCGCACCAGGCGCGGATCCGAGAGCGTGCCGCCGTCTGCCACGTAGATGGCCGGGCCGAGGCCCAGCTTCGTATTGTAGGCGGTGTTCTCCTCGCCATCCCAGGCGGGCAGGTCGTTGGCAGGCGTCGAGTCTATGACGATAGCGCAGTCGGGATCGAAGGCGTAGGCCGCGACCTTTGCCCCGCGCAAGCCGACCTCCTCCTGCACGGTGAAGGCGGCCAACAACTCAATATTGGAGGGGGCGTGCCTGACCAGTTCGATCAGAACGGCGACGCCGAGGCGGTTGTCGAGCGCCTTGGCGATGATGGAAGGCCCTGTGCGTTGAAAGCGGGTGGCGAAAGTCGCCCGGTCGCCGGGTTTTACCTTCGCACTGCCAGGGCCAAGATCAATGCGCAGGTTATCGAGCGGGATCTTGTTCTTGAGTTCATCCTCTTTGACCAGGTGGATTGGCCGCGCGCCAATGACACCCGGAAGATGTTCCTTGCCGACGATGACAGCTTTGCCCGGCAACTGGCGCACATCCATGCTGCCGACGGTCTCGAAACGGAAGATGCCCTCGCCTTCGTCGGCGGCCAGCATGAAGCCGACCTCGTCCATGTGGGCGGCCAGCATGACTTTCAGCCGATTCTCTCCTGTGCTTCGACTGCGTTCAGCACCGGCGCGGGTTGCCAGCACGTTGCCGAGCGCGTCCACCTTGACCTCGTCGGCGTGACCTTTGATCTCTTCCAGCACCATGGCGCGCACCTCGCCCTCGTCACCGGAGACGGCCATGGCGTTGCAAAGCTTCTCCAATAATTTGATTTGCGTGTTTCCGATTGTGGGCATACAAGTTCTCCAGTGTCACGTGTCAAGTGTCAGGTGTCAGGTGTCAGGTTTTACATGACACGTGACACTTGAGCACCTGGCACGCTCTTATTCTTCCCAGGTCGCTTTTTCCATAAAATCCGGCTGCAAGGCCGCGATGAACTCCGCTATCAGCCGCCCGGCGCGCTGGATGTCTTTGACCGCCACCACCTCGACCGGTGTGTGCATGTAGCGGATGGGGATGCCCAGTGCGATGGTGGGAATGCCCTCGGCGGTCACCTGCGTAGCGACCGCGTCCGTGCCGGTATGGAGGGGGGTGATCTCTACCGCGTGGGGGATTTCCAGCCGCTCGGCCAGCTCCTTGAAGGCCTTGTGCAGAGCGGGGTGGATGTTCGGCCCCCACATGAGGGTGGGGCCTTTGCCGAGCGGGAAGGTGTTCCAATCGTTGGCGCCAGGGCCTTTCGCCCAGGAGGTATCCACGACGATCGCGATCTGCGGTCGAAGCTGGTAGGAGGAAGAATATGCACCGATCAGACCGGTTTCCTCCTGCACGGTGGCGACAGCCCACACGTCCCAGGCGTGCGGCCGGTTCTGCAGCTCTTCCAGGCAGACGGTCAATGCCGCCACCGAGGCGCGGTTGTCCACGGAATGGCCGGCCAGCGTCTCGCCGGTCAGCTCGAGGGGCGGCTGGGCAAAGGAGATCGGGTCGCCAACCCGGATCAGCTCGTTGACCTTGCGCGGCAGCCGGCCCACGTCTACGAGCAGGTGTTCGAGAGGCGCGGGCTTGTCGCCGATTTCAGACGGCAGGAGGCGGGCAGACGGCTGCACGACGATGCCAGGCAGGTCTTCAAGGCCATGCACCGTGACTGGCTGCCCAGGCAGGACGCGCGCGTCCACACCGCCGATAGCGGTCACGCGCAGGAAGCCGCCTTCTGCGATGCCGGTCACCATAAGGCCGATGGCGTCCATGTGGGCTGCGACGAGCAGGGATGGGCGCGGGCCTGCGGCTGTGCCCTTGCGCAGTCCGTGCAGGGAGCCGAGTCTGCTGCGGCTGAGTTCATGAACCAGAGGTCGCCATTTTTCTTCAATTATCTTGGCGGCGGGAGCTTCGAAGCCGGAGAGTCCGGGGGCGGAGAGCAGTTCTTTGAGGAAGGGTTGGATGTCGGACATGTTTCGATTTACGATTTACGATTGGCGATTGGCGATTGGTGATTAGCGATTTGCAATCTGCGATTAGCGATCTGCAATCTGCGATTGGCGATTGGGTGGTTTACGGATTTGGCGTGACCGGTGCATCGCTTGGCGACGGGGTGCTGGTGAAGGTGGCCGTTGGCGAGGGGGTAAAAGTAAAGGTAGCCGTTGGAGTAAAGGTGGGAGTTGATGTCGAGGTGGGTGTGTATGTTGGCGTGTTGGTGGGTGAAGAAGTCAGGGTAGGGGTTGGGGTGGGGGTGGAGGTTGCCGTGGGCGTAGGTGTCAGCGTGCTGGTTGGGGTGTAGGTAGGGGTCAGGGTGGAGGTTGCGGTCTGGGTAACGGTCGGCGTGAGCGGGGTCCCGGATGAGGTTGCTGTAATGGTCGGGGTCTGGGTCGCCGGGCCGGGCGCGAAGTTCACGGCCACAAAGCCCAGGCAGTAACAGGGCACGGTTGCCAGGATAACGGCGGCCAGGATCAGGCGGCGGCGTGTACGTTTGTCAACTTGGTTGAGCACCCGGTTATGATACCATAGGATTGTAGATTGCAGATTTCGGATTGCAGATAGCAGGTAGCCGATGGCAGAGGCGGATTATCGAAAGCCAAATTCCATCCGCCATCAGCCATACGCCATCGGCCAGCAGCAATGATAAAATAGTCTCGTGATCCCAATCCACCTGAAACTCTCTGGCTTTCTCTCCTACCGTGACGCGGTCGAAATAGACTTCACCTCCTTCGACCTGGCCTGCATCTCTGGACCGAATGGAGCGGGCAAATCCTCGCTGCTGGACGCCATCACGTGGGCACTCTTCGGGCAGGCGCGCAAGCGGGACGATTCGCTGGTCAACTTGCAAGCCAAAGCCGCGGAGGTGGCGTTCACGTTCGGTTATGAGGAAAATATCTATCGTGTCATCCGCAGCCTGCCGCGCGGCAAAACTACAGTGCTTGAGTTCCAGATTTTGCAGAGTGCGCAGCATTCGTTGTCCAGTGAACAGTCATCAGTGAGTAGTGACCAGTTGCCAGTGACCAGTGATCAGTTTTCAGTGTTCAGTGATCAGTCGCACGCCGCGCATCGTACCTCGCACCTGACACCTGACACCTGGCACGTGGCACGTGGCACGTGGAAACCCCTCACCGAGCGCACCCTGCGCGACACGCAAGCCCGCATCGAGCAAATCCTGCGCCTCGACTACGATACCTTCGTCAACGCCGCCTTTTTTTTGCAGGGCAAGGCCGACCAGTTCGCCCAGCAATCGTCAGGCAAGCGCAAGGAGATTTTGAGCAACATCCTTGGCCTGGAAATTTGGGAAACCTATCGCGACCGCGCCGCAGAACGCCGCAAATCCATCGAACGCAAGCTGGACTCGGTGGATGGGCGCATGCAGGAGATCGAGGCCGAACTCGCAGAAGAGGAGCCGCGCAAGCAGAAGTTGAAAGACCTCGAAGCGCAATTGAGACAGTTGAGCGCTGTTCGTAGAACACAAGAGACCGCTCTTGAAAATCTCAGGAAGGCCGCGGCTTCCCAGCTTGCCGCGGAGAAAGCAAGGCTGGAAGAAGAAAGGCGCGGATTGAAAGAACAGGAGAAAGCGATCAGCGATCAGGCCGGGACGATCAGCGAATTGACTGTTCAAATCGAAAGCGCAAAGAGATCGCTGGCCGAAGCCGAGCAGAAAGTTGTGGAACGAAACGCGCTCGAAGGAAATCGAAGTGCGGCGCGCGAAGGACACGCCAAATTGAAAGCCGAGAACGAACTGCTCAAAGCCGAGATGGACGAACTGAAAGGACGCATCGAGCAACTCGAGGCGGCGGAGGGCGCGACCTGTCCATTATGCGGGCAAACGTTGAGCGAAGAACATCGCCAGTCCACACTGAAACAACTCAACGATGAAGGCAAAGAAAGGGGCGACCGATTCCGCGCCAATAAGTCAGGCCTGGATGATCTCGCGAGGCGGATCGTAGAATTCGAGTCGCAGATCGCAAGGCTCGAAAACGTGGAGAGGCAACGTTTGGTTTATTCCAATTCGGTCACCCAATTGACCGAGCGAATCGAAGCGCTGAAGAATTCGATAAAGAATTGGGAAGCTGCTGGCGCAATGCGGCTGAATGAAGTCGAAACGATCCTTGCAAGCGAGAAATACACCGTCGAAGCGCAGAAGCCAATCGCCGATCTCGATGAAGCCGAGCGTACCCTCTTCGCTTTGCAGGAACAGGAAAACCGCCTGAATCAGGAAGTCGGCGCGGCGCGGCAAAAAGTGACCGTGCTGGACGATTTGCGCGTCCGCAAGGTCAGGCTGGAGGCCGAGCGCGGCGAGCATGGCCTGGCGATTGGACGCGTCAAGAGCCTCGAGCGTGCCTTCGGCAAGGACGGCGTCCCGGCGCTGCTCATCGAACAGGCCCTGCCGCAGATCGAATCCAAGGCTAATGAGCTGCTCGACCGTTTGAGCGACGGGGCGATGTCGGTGCGTTTCGTCACCCAGGCGGCTTACAAGGATAAGAATCGCGACGATTTGCGCGAGACGCTGGACATCCGGATCAGCGACGGCGCCGGCGCGCGTGATTACGAAATGTTTTCCGGAGGGGAGGCTTTCAGGGTCAACTTTGCCATTCGGCTGGCGCTCTCGGAGGTGCTGGCGCAGCGCAAAGGTGCCCGCCTGCAGACGCTGATCATAGACGAGGGCTTCGGCTCGCAGGATGCCCAGGGCCGTCAGCGGCTGATCGAGGCGATCAACGCCGTGCGCGGCGACTTTGCCAAGATACTGGTCATCACCCACCTGGACGAATTGAAGGACGTGTTTCCCACCAGGATCGAGGTGGAGAAGACGGAACGCGGCTCGGTAGTCAATATCACGTAACTGCGGCAGCTACTATACCCTGCCCAGCGTCCCTACGCCGGCGCCATAAGGTAAAACCAAAAGGCAAAAAGCAAAACCCCAACTCGCAGTTTCCACCAAGCCGGGGTTTTCAATCGTAATGATGTGTCGTTGCGAGGGGCGTTCTTCGCCCGACGAAGCAACCCCCTCGCGGGCTGGGAGACTGCTTCGTCGCCGCTACGCGGCTCCTCGCAGCGACACGTCCAGCTCAATTCCACGGCCCCTGCGCCCATTGCTGGAGCACCTGCGAGTCGGCGATGGCGATGCGGCGGTTCTCGACGTGGATGGCGCCGCCCCGCTCCAGTTCACGCAAGGAGCGCGCCACCACCTCACGCACTGTTCCCAAGCGGGCCGCCAGTTGATCCTGCGTCAGGCGTGTACCCGCTGGCCCGGTCAACTCCTCCTCGGGCAACTGGCCGATGAGCCGCGCCAGGCGGTGGGTCACCTGGTAGAAAGCCATCTCGCTGACTGCGCTGACCAGTGTGCGCAGGTTCCTGCCCAGGTTGTTGATCACCTTCTGGGCGAAATCGGGGTTGGCGCCCACCAACTGGCGCAGGCATTTCGGCGCAATCACCCAAACCCTGCTTGCTTCGAGCGCCTCCGCGTTGACCGGGTTCCCGCCGCTGTCGAAGACGGAGACCTCGTTGAAGGTCTCTTTTTCCTGCGGAATGCGGACGATGTACTGCCGTCCTTGCGGGGAAAGGCGATAAAGTTTGATGCTTCCCTGCTGGACGATGTGCAGCCCGGCAGACGCCTCGCCTTCCCAGAAGAGAGGCTCGCCGCGCTCGAAGGCGCGCAGGGACATGCAATCTGCAATGCTGTGCAGGTCGGGATCGCCCAGGCGTTCGAAGTACTCGTTCTCTTTCAGCGCCTGGATTTTTTCCGCCAGGTCAACTTTGAGGGTGCGCATGGAAAGTATTTCGCATCGAATGACACGAATAATCTTTTTTCTTCGTGATCCTTCGTGCCCTTCGTGGTAAAAAGATCACTTTCCCAGCACAGCCGCCAGCGGGGCGGGCGCGGCGACCTGGGCGGTCTGCCCGCTCGCCTGCGCCTTTTCCACGTCCCGCGCCCACAGGTACAGGCAGGTGTGGTAAGCGGTGGCCGTGTACGAGGTCACGACGGTGGCGACCATGATGAAGACGCCAGCGATGAGCACGCCCAGCCCGATCCCGCTCACCAGCCCGAAGATCTGCTCTGGCCCCGTCAACGAGACGATGCCCAGGCCGACGCCCAGGCCGAGTGCGATGCCGGTCGCGCCCAGCAGGAAGCCGATCAACCCGTTGACCGCCTTCACGCCCACCGTGCTGATGCCGACCAGCAGCAGGTTGCCCTTGATGATCTGGCCGGCGCGCTTCAGGCCGTTCTTCAGGTTGATGTCTTCGATGACCATGGCCGGCAGGATCAGGAAGGCGGCCTCGGTCCAGACCGTGCCGAGCAATCCGGCCAGGAAGTTACGTCCGCCGCTCTTGCCCTTGCCTTTGATGGCGTTCTTGAGCAGGTTGACGGCCGTCGAAGCGGCAGCCAGGCTCATCAGGTCGAAGAGGTCGCGCTTGACGACCGCCCAGGCCTTCGACATGACGCCATCCCCCTCGGCCAGGTAGCCGTAGACCAGGTAAACGGTCATGGCCGAGAAGATGTAGCCGACGGTGTACTGGACGAAGATCATGACCGCGCCCAGCACGAACAGGACAACCTGCCCGACCAAGCTGTTGTCGCCGCCGGTCAGGAAGCCCGCGCCGATCATCAGCGGGATGAAGATGACCGAGACGATGAACCCGGCAACCAGGGCGAAGATGGATGGCTTGATCAGGTCATTATCTTTGAGCGCCATCTGCCAGGCCTGCTTGAGGAACGACCAACCGCGAGAGAAGGATTGCATGGGAGACCTCCGTGTGGAATGAGAAGTGAAAGGTGTGAGAAGTAAAAAGTGAGAAGTGATGCGTGATGCGTGATGAGTGATGCGTGATGAGTGATGAGTGATGATTGATGAGTGATGAGTGATTCGGGATCAGTGGATAACCAGCAAGGGACTTTGCCAGAGTTCTGCCAGAGTATTGCGGAACAATTCGTTGAGTTCGTTGGAAGAGGCTCGATGGCTTTTGTACTTTATGCCTTCCGTCTCAATTCGGGATAGTTCACGCTCGATAAACTCGCTGATGAGGGGGATGCGCGGACCTCGATCAAGCTCTGCGCCATTGCGCTTTTGTTCGATGAGTGTATTTATTTCGGTATATAGAGCCGGATCAGTCACCAGCCTTTCCAGCAGTGTGCCGAATGCTGTCGGCGCGACGCCAAAGCCTTTTTCGATCCACTTGATTGCCAGGATCGGACGCAAGACGTAAAAATACTTCTTGATCCAGACGACATCACCCTGCAAATATTCACGATAGTTGCCTCGAGTCATGTGCTGATAATGGTGGATACAGGCAGCGGGCGAATAATAAACTGGCATCAACTCGCGCATCTGTGCGGCGGTGCATCCCTTTTCCAGATAAACGATTGGCGAATTCAGACATTCGACAAGCGGCGGATTGGATCTACGGAACAGGCCGAGTGCTTTTCGCAAATCCCAGCCGTTAATATCGAGATTTCCTTCAGCCTGGCATTCGATGACATCACGTTTTTCTTCAATCGAAAGATACCACTCGACCGGATGGACGTAAAGAAAGCGGATATCGTAGTCGCTGTTGGCCGATGGAAAACCCCAAGCCCGGCTGCCCGATTCGCAGGCATAGACGATCTTGATTCCTTCGGCAACTTCAAGCTCGTTCAGTCGGGCAAGAATCCGTTCTCTCGTATTCACGAAACACTCTCATTGTCGCATCATAGCAAAGATACGGACTCCACTTCAACCCGCCAGCCAATGCAGCCACCTTCCACCTGTGCCAGAAAGCCGCGGGAGCTTGTCCTGACGCTGAACGGAGTGAAGCGGAAGGATGGCATGGTCGGCGGGCGCGCGTTTTAGGCGATGGCTTTTTCTCCTGCTACTGTTTTAACAGAACGAGTTTCAGGAACACTGTCCATGTACAAAGTATCAGGGCAGAAATCTTGACCGTCCTTCCATTGCACACTGCCCAAGCAAGGCTTTACCGAGTTGAAGATGCTCTTATCTTTTAGCTCTTGGAATATTCCTATGTTTAGATAGGGTTTCACATCAAAGCGTTTTACTTCGCCGTTGGTGAAAACCAAAGTGATTGTATAGTCGGGATTAGGTTTGACTGTCTTGACGCGCGGATTCATCGCCGATCACTCCTATTTCAAAGGTTCAATCTTGAAGACGTTTTGCCCTTGACTGGCAAGATCCCAGTCTGCCATCAATTCATCCTGATGAATTTCTATCCACGCTTGCACCAGTTTCAGTCTGCTCGCCTTTAGTTCGCCTTCCAGTATCTCACCACTTGGGATAGCGATAACTACTTCTTGGTCTTGATACTTGACATGAATGTGAGGCAGGTGATGCTTGCGGGTATCGAGGTAGTACATCGAAACGATGATGCCATAGAACATTGAAATGACTGCCATAGCTTCACGTCTCCTTAGATTTGCGCCGCCTTAAGTGAAACCTCACTGTGCTTGATCTGGTCAGCGACAACACGCAGATCGTGTTCTGCAATTATTATAGCACGTTCATTTTTCGCTTTCTCGTCGCTGTTTTCACCCTCTTGCTGCCTGTCTTCTTGTTGGCCTCTTTTTTCTGCGCAGCACCCTTCGGTAAACTCAGGGCAACGCCTACTCGGTCAGCAACTCGTTTCTTTGCCACCTTCTTCGGTTTCTCCTCTTTCACTTCCATCTTCGGCACAAACATTTCATCGAACTTCGCCTGCAACGATGGCGCGCCCGCGCCGTTCAATGCCTCGCAAACCGCTTTCCATTGTTCCCCACCCACTAACCGCCAATCCATGAAAACATGGCATTGGTAAGCTTTCAGTTCCACGAATAAACCCCTTTCCACCAATTCCTTGCACGAGCGGATGTATTCCAAATTCGTCACATAGTCACGGAAAGTCACATAGTCGGATCGTCCGGCGGGAAGGCCGAGCCCCTCCCCCAATGTCTTTTGGATGAGTTTGCCGGAAGCCTTATCCATGTACGCCGCGGAAGTCTTCACCCAGCCGCGCGTCTCGGCGTATTTGTTGTGGTAGATCACCAGCCCGCGCTCCATCCGCCTGCCCCCGTACTCTGAGGGCTTATCCGCTTCATATCCGCTGACCACCCCGTTCGAATACGCAAACACATCCTCGTTTACATTCCCATCCGGCGTGAAGAAATCGTAGAGCAGAAAGTTATCCACTTCGGCGAAAATGGCGCGGCGGTGCGTCAGCGGGAAGATGCGCTGCTCGTGACCGCGCACCAGCCCCTCGTCCACGGCTTCGTCCCACATCGGGCGGCGGAACTCCATCCCATATTTCTCGCGGTAGCCCTCGATCTGTCCGTGCCCGAACATCGGCAGGCCGGGCAGCGTCACCAGCAGCGTGCAGACGCCGAAATACTTGTCGGTCGTGCCAAACTGCTCAGCGGCGGACTTTTCGTCGGGGTTGTTCATGAAGTTGACGAAGCGCTTCAGCACCTGGGGGTCGAACTCCAGCACGTTCTTCATCACCTGGCGGTACTTGGCGTTGTCCTCGTCGCGCAGCATGTGCATGAAGGCGGAATTGTAAACGCGGTGCATGCCCAACGTGCGGACGAAGTAGCCCTCCATCAGCCAGAATGCCTCGGCCAGCAGCAGCGTATCCGGGACTTCCGCGGCGACGCGGTCCACAACCTCGCGCCAGAACTCGTTGGGGATGGCCGCCTCGAACCCGGCGCGGGTCAGGCCATGCTCCGCGCGGGACGGGATGGCGCCGCCCGCGCCCGGCTCCGGAAACCACAGCCGCTGGATGTGCTTCTTGGCTAATGTCATCGCCGCATCGAAGCGGATTATGGGGAAGTTGCGCGCCACGTTCAGGATAGTTTGGATGACGGCTTCGCGCACCTCAGGCTTGGAGTAGTCCAGTTGCGCCGTGTCGTTCCAGGGCATGGAAGTTCCATCATTACCGTGATAGACAAAGCTCGTCTGGTGAGTCTGATAGTCTGATAGTCTAAAGACGACCGCGGCGTCGGTTTTGTCGTAGTAGTGGTCTTCGAGGAAAATGCCGGCGCGCGGGTCGCTGGAAAGGTCGGGACCGTTGAAAGAATAATTCGGGTACGGGCTGTACGGCAGCGAGAGGAACCAGTCGGGGTGTTCGACAACCCAATTGGAGTCAATTCCCATGTGATTCGGCACCATGTCCGCTGAGAGACGGATGCCGCGCTGCCAGGCGCGCCCCCTTAGGTTGCTCAGCGCCTCCCAGCCGCCCAGGTCGGCGGCGATCTCGTAACTCATCAGCGAGTAGGCCGAAGCGACCGCCTCGGACTGCCCCATCATCTGCTTGATGCGCGCTGAGGCGCGGCTGCGCTCCCACAGGCCGATCAGCCACAGTCCGGTGACGCCGCGCTGGGCG
>Ga0100383_1002437_pt1 | contig 11396 bp, 9 predicted proteins | sample CryGeymeta201507_FD_81565 | JGI IMG/M metagenome (GOLD analysis project Ga0100383, IMG submission 81565) | Groundwater microbial communities from Crystal Geyser aquifers in Utah, USA - Crystal Geyser metaG 2015-07 | ecosystem: Environmental > Aquatic > Deep subsurface > Groundwater | place: USA...
CACGCCTTCTTCCACCATCGCCGGGAACGGCTGCCCCGCCCGGTTGTTGATCACCTGCATCACGCCGACCAGTTCGCCGTCTTCATCCACCACCGGGGCCACCAGCATCTGTTTGGTGCGGTAACCGGTGCGCTTGTCCACATCCTGCAGGAAACGCAGCGTCCCGCTGTGCGCGGCCAGTTCCTGCGCGTCGTACACATCATTGATGTTGAGCAGTTTCTTGTGCGCGGCGCTGTAGCCGGCGATGCTCTGCTCGGCAATCGGCAATTTGAGATCCTTGAAGGAGTTGAGCCCGGTCTTGACCTTGGACACCAGCGAGGCCTTGTCGTCGCCCACCACGTAGATCGTCAGGCGATCGGCATTGAACAGGGCGCAGATATCCTTGCTCACATCGAGCATGATCTCGTCGATGTTGCTGGTCGCGTGAATCTTGTTGGTGACCTGATTTAGGTTGCGCGTGAATTCAAGGCGCGCGCTCATTTCGTTGGCATTGCCCTGCAGCGAACTATTCATTTGATCTCCCTGTTTCACTGTTGCAGCGCGCGCGGCACCGACCACAGCCCGTTTTCCAATACATAAACGTCATACCCGGCCTGCGCCAGGATGAACGCGGCGGCTGCGCTGCGGCGGCCGCTCTGGCAATACGCGATATAGCTGACCCCGCGGTTAAGCACCCCGATCGCGTTGCGAATATCGTTGAGCGGCACATTGATCGCGCCCGGCAGTTTGTCGTAGCGGTATTCCGGCGGATGGCGCACGTCCAGCCATGCCGCGCCCTGCTTTACCTTTTCTTTCGCTTCCGCAAAACCGACGCGATGCAACAGGGGTTCCTTCATCAGTTCCAGGAAGTCCTGTTTTTTCATCCGCAGCAACACACCGTTGCTTTTCATGGTGACCGTGGCATTGCGTTTGCTGTCGGAAATCAGTGCTTCTTCGCCAAACACGTCACCCGCCTTGAGTTCGGCCAGCAACAGGTTGGCTCCGCCGACCAGCCGGGTGACCTGGGCACGCCCGCTCTCGACCAGGTAGTAGTAATCGCCTTCCTCGCCTTCGCGCACGATCACGTCTTTTTCCCACACCGCGATGGCTTCGACCCGATTGAGCAGCTTGCCAATGTTGGCCGGGGGCAGATGCGCGAACGGGCCGTGACTCAAATTCTCGGCGCTGAACATGCCGGAATTCAGCAGGCGTCTGACTGCCGCCTCGCTGCCGCCATTGCCGATCTTCGGTTTGAGGTCGTCGTGGCTGGCAAACTGATCCCAGGTCACCATGCGATCCAGCAAGTCATCATCGATGCGCAACAGCTGCACCTGGCTCAGCGCGTTGGCAGCCACAATGTCCGGCTGGCGCTTGCCGATCGGATGGCGCGCCCATTCGGAATCGGCGCGCATGGTGACCTGATTGCCGTCGGCATAGGTCAGCGCCAGTTCGCCCCGCACCAGATACATTGATTGCCCCTCCAGGTTCCGGTCTTTGAACGGGTCCCGGCCCGGCTCCACATTTTCGATATCGCAATAGTCGAGCAGCTCGCGCAGGCGCGCGGGACTGAAGCTGGAGATCGGTTCCAGCGCGGCGAGGACTCTGATGTCGAGCGTGTCGTTCATGGTCTTGTCAAAAATCGAACTCTTGTCCGTTTTGCAATATTTTCGGATTGACGTGGCGCACCCTTTCGCCGATCTCGCGCATGGTCAACTCCACCTCACCCGGTTTCAAGTGGGTAATAAAAATCTCCGGCTCCAACTTGAGCTTGGCCAACTCTGCCGCCAGCAGGCTGGGGCACAAATGCCTGGACAAGATAGCCAGCTCTTTTTCGGCATCGCAAAAGGCGGTTTCCACGATCAGATAACGCAGATTATCAATTTGGTTGACCGCTTCCCACAAGGCATCGCAAGTGGTGGTGTCGCCGCTGAATGCCAGACTGGCTTGCCCGCTGTCGATCAGAAAGCCGATGGCCGGCACCACATGGTTGGCCGGCAGCGGGGTGAGTTTGCGCCCGCCCACTTCGACCGTCTCGCCCAGACGTATTTCTTCGTAGCGCATTACCGGCTGTTGCAGACTGGGGATCTCGGCAAAATCCGGCCAGATCGCCCAGTTGAACACATGCTGCTGCAAAATTTTAAGGGTATCCGCCGTGGCGTGGATGACGACCGGCTGGTCGCGCATAAAGCCGACGCTGTCGACCAGCAGCGGCAGGCAGGCGATGTGGTCAAGGTGCGAGTGGGTGATGAAGACATGATCGATCATGCTCATCTCGGCCAGGCTCAGTTCGCCCAGCCCGGTGCCGGCATCAACCAGCACATCATGGTCGAGCAGGAACGAGGTGGTGCGAAAGTTGCCACCGATCCCGCCGCTGCAGCCGAGCACTTTGAGTTTCATTGCGCGCCACTCATTTGGTTTTAAAAATAAACACGCCGTCCCACTCCGCACCGGGTGGATTGGCGCGGTAATAAGCCACACGCTCCGCATAGACCTGATACAACTTGCTGGCTGGCGCGATGTTGTGCAGGCTTAACAATTCCAGCTCCGCCTTGTCCCATTCCTGCCTGCGGTAAGAACGCAACGCCTGATGGAATAATTTAATCTCGTCCAGCATTGACGCTTCGATTTCACCCGGCAGCCCCAGCGGTTCAAAAATTGCCACGGGTTCGACCTTGCCTTTGACCCGCACCTTATCCACTTCGCGATAGACAAATTGCGGCGCCGCCTGTTTGGTCGTTTCGCCCACCAGAATCTGCGCCCCGTATTCCTTGGTGATGCCTTCCAGGCGCGAGGCCAGATTGACCGCATCGCCCATCACCGTATAGGCAACGCGCACATCCGAACCCATGTTACCGACGCTGACCCGCCCGCTGTTGATGCCGACACCGACCCGGATCTCCGGCCAGCCGCGAGCCTTGAAGCGGGGCTGCAATTCGGCCAGCGCGCGCTGCATCCCCAGCCCGGCAAGGATAGCATGCTGCGCATGTTCCGCATCCGGCAGCGGCGCGCCCCAAAATGCCATGATGCAGTCTCCCATATATTTATCGATGGTGCCGCGCTGCTCATAGACAACGCGCGACAGCGGGGTGAGAAACTCGTTCATCAGCAGCGACAACTCCTTCGGCTCCAGCCCCTCCGAGATGGTGGTGAAGCCGCGCACGTCGGAAAACAAAATGCTCATCTCGCGGCTGTCGCCTTCCATGGAAACGCTTTCCGGGTGCTTCGCCATTTCGTCCACCAGTTCTCCCGGCACATACTGCCCGAACAGTCCGGTAATCTGCTTCTTGGCACGCGCCTCGACAAAATAACCAAAGCTCATGTTCAATCCGAACAGCACGACGATCAGCAACAAGCCGCCCGCCAGCGGCATCGCGATGTCGGCGGAGTCCCACAGGATGCGGTTGAACACCACATCCGCCGTCAACGTGCCCAACGCAAGCAACATGCCGCGCACCGGGGTCAGCAACGGCAGGACCAGACTTAAAGCCATGCCCGCCAGCAGCAACAGCACCACATTCGCCCCGGTCATGTAGGGCGGACTCTGCTTCACTGCCTGATTCAGAATGCCGCTGATCATGTTGGCGTGCACTTCCACTCCGGGATAGATTTCGCCAACCGGCGTGCTGCGCATATCCATCAGGCCCGGCGCGGTGGTTCCCACCAGCACAATCTTGTTTTGCAGTTCCTGCAGCGGAATTTGCCGGTGCAGCACGTCGGTGACGGACAGATATTTGAAGGTGCCACGCGGGCCACGGTAAGGCACCAGCGCGCTCACTTCCGCATCCACCGGAATGGTCAGATTGCCCTGGTCGGATTCCAGGGTCAGCCATTCCAGCCCGCCGTAGTCGCGACTTTGGGTGGCGGCAAAGCCCGGCACGATGCGCGGCCAACCGAGCACGCTGCGCGCCACTGCCAGCGACAGCGATTCGTAATACGCGCCGTCATGCTCGACCAGCATCGGAATGCGCCGCACGATGCCGTCAAAATCCACCAGCGGATTGAAATGGCCGCCGCCGGCGGCGGCTGCCTGCAGGGCGGGCAGATTGGCACCGTAACTATCCCACTGCACAAAGTTGATAGGACGTCCCTTGAATGTGCCGGAGGCAAACACCGGCGGCGGCAAGACGCCGGATTTTCCCGGCGGCTCTCCCGCTTCGCTGTTGCTGAAGTAATAACCCATAATCGCGTTGCGCTGGCGCAACCTGGCCGCAAACAGCGCGTCGTATTCCAATTCCGGCCGGAGCTGGTTCAACACGGATTGGAACTGCGCGACATCCTTGAATTGCTTGCGCCCGAGGGCTTGCAGCACGTTCAGGCCGGAGCTGGTATCGGGCTCGGCGAACACCACGTCAAAACCCACAGTGGCGACGGCATAATGATCAAACAAAGCATCCACCAGTTGCGCCAGCTTGTCCCGCCCCCAAGGCCAGCGCCCTTCCTGCTTCAGACTTTTTTCATCAATATCCAGAATAACGATGCGGTCATCCGTGCTGCGCGGCAAAGATAACAACATGCGGTAATCATAAAGTTTTGCATCCAGGAACTGGACAAAGCCGAGCCGATAAAAACCCGCGGCATCACCCAGAAAGAGCAACGTCGCCAGCAAGCCCAAACCGATCAGCAGCGCGTGCTTCCTCATTGCCAGCCCTTATCACAGACCTTGTGCGCGGACCGACGGCACATCAGGACGCGCACCGCACTCAAGCCTTGAAATAGAATTCCATCTTGATCCCCGCCAACTCGATAACGTCGTGGTCGTTCAGCTGATGCGGCTGCTCGCCGATGGATACGCCATTTATTGCGGGAAAGTTGGCGCCTTCGACATGGGTCATGAAATAGCCATGCGGGCGGCGCGCCAGAACGGCCACCTGCACGCCGGGTTTGCCCAGCGTCGTCAGATTTTTGCTCAATTCCATTTCTTTACCCAGATTCGGCCCGTTCAGAATCTGGATCACCGCCACCGACACCGACGCTGCGGCACTGGCGGCTTGAGCCGGTGCTGCCGGTGCTGCCGGAGCCCGGTTCACCGTTGCATTGAATTGGGTGGTGGATTCATATTTTGCCGCCTGTTCGCCGGAAGCCGCAGCCGGCGCGGGGGACGGTTTGACCGGCGCGCGCAACACCATGGTTTTCTCGAAATCGGCTGCCGTGGTCTGGGTCGGTTGGTCGTTCAGATATTTGAGTTTGTACTTGCCGATCTCGATCACGTCGTTGCTTTGCAGGAAGTGCTTCATCGTCGGCGCGCCATTGACCATCGATCCGTTGGTGCTGTTCAAATCCTCGAAGAACGAGTCGTTGAGGATGGTGATCACGGCGGCATGCTCGCTGCTCACCGCCAGATTGTCGATGACGATGTCATTGTGCGGCTTGCGCCCGATGGTGGTGCGCTCCTTATCCAGCGGATATTCCCGAATCACCGAGCCATCCATGCTTAATATCAATTTTGCCGGCATTTTGTATTCCCCTTGATTTTGCTTTTCATTGTCCGAACCATGCGCTCAATTTTGACCACCAGCCTCGCGGCGCGGGATAGGCTGCATTGATCTTGACCAGAATCACCGAGACATTGTCGCGCCCGCCGTTGTCATTAGCCTGGTCGATTAGCTGGCTCGCGGCCAGGGTCAGATTGCCGCGCAGCATTTGCAGGGTCGCGCCAATATCCTCGTCTTCCACCATATCGTTCAGCCCGTCGGAGCAAAAAAGATAAATATCGCCGACCTCGACATCGTGCAGATGGACTTCCGGTTCGACCTCGGCATCGATGCCGACGGCGCGCGTCACCAGATTCTTATTCTGCGACAGGCGCGCCAGTTCCTTGCTGATCAGCCCGCTGTCGATCTGTTCCTGCAGCAGAGAGTGATCGCGCGTGACGGCTTCTAACGTCTCGCCGCGCAAACGGTACAGGCGGGAATCACCCACATGCACCACCGCCACCCGGTTGTCGTAAAACAAACCCGCCACCACGGTGGTGCCCATGCCCGCGTACTGCGGCTGGCTATGGGCGGCATTATAAATCGACAGATTTGCCTTCCTTACATTATCGCGCAACAGCGCCACACCGATCTCCTCGTGCGCCCCCGCCTCTGTCTGCTCCGGCCGCGCCGCATCCAGGCGATGACGGATCTCGCTGGACAGCACCGACACCGCGATACCGCTGGCGACCTCGCCCGCGTTGTAGCCGCCCATGCCGTCCGCCAACACGGCCAAGCCATAATTCACATCAAAGCTGATGCTGTCTTCATTGTGGGAGCGGACCATGCCCGGATTCGTTTGGCCAACGATTTCCAGTGCTTCATTTACATTCACTTGGCCTCCCCTTTGCCTGCTCACCGCAGCGCGGCAGCACACTGGCGTATCGCCAGCGCCATTGCCGCACCGCTCTCGAACCGTTCTTCCACCTTTTTCGCCAGCGCCTTCTGAATCACAGCGACAACGCACGGTGGCAAATCGGGCTTGATCTGCAAAATATCCGCCGGCGCTTCATTGGCGATCCTGAACATCAGCTGCGCCATGGAATCGCCCGCAAAGGGGAGCTTACCACAGGCCAATTGATACAAACTCACGCCGAGCGAGAACAGGTCGGAATGGCCTTCTATCTTGGCGCCGGACAATTGCTCGGGCGACATATAGGAAGGCGTGCCCAACACCATGCCGGTCTTGGTCTTGGAAGAATCCGTGATGCGCGCGATGCCGAAGTCGGTGACTTTGACTGTGTCGCTTTCCGGGTCGTACATGATATTGGCCGGTTTGATGTCGCGGTGCACCACGTTCAGACCGTGCGCGTAACCGAGCGCGTCCGCCACCCGCGCCACGATGGAAAGCACTTGCGGCAAAGGCAACAGATTGTCTTCCTTGGTGTAGGGGACCAGATCCTTGCCTTTGAGAAACTCCATCGCAATGTAGGCCAGATCATGTTCCTCGCCCGCATCGTACATGGTGACGATATTCGGATGGTTCAGTCGCCCCGCGGTTTCCGCCTCGCGGAAGAAGCGCGCCTTCACGTCTTCCAGCTCGTCCGCTTCAAACTCCTGTGACAGGTTCATGGTTTTGATCGCCACGATACGGCTGATTTTCGGATCCTTGCCCAGATAGACCACGCCCATCGCGCCCTTGCCGAGTTCTTTCTGGATTTCGTAGCGGCCCAGCATCGGCTTGGCGATACCAGCCTGATCCAGTTTCATCGTGCTGTCGTTGCCGCGGCCGGAACTGCCGCCCAGAATCACGGTTTCAGCCATGGCTCTCGATTGCGCGATGCGCGCCTCCAGATCGCGGAACTTCGGGTTGTGCGCAGCCATATATTTGAACACCGACTCCGCCTTGTTGAACTGGCGCTTGCGTTCAAAATCCAGGCCGAGGTTGTAGAGCACGTCCATCATGCTGTCGTCCAGCGGCACCTTGCGCAATTTGTCGAAGGCCATGTCAAGCTGCCCCTGCCCCTGGAACGCCAGGCCCAGCATGCGGTTGCTCTCTGCCGAGTTGGCATCGGATAGCTCCTTGCCTTTTTCCGTCAGCAGGAAACGCTTGGTGGTCAGCAGCAGATGGCCGACCAGCAACAGGGCGGTCGGCAGCATCAGTTGCAGCCATATCGCCTGGGTCGTCATCAGCACAAAATGGGCGGACAGCAACGCCACGAACAGCACGCCCGTGAGCGCCGCACCGAGTCCGGCACCCAGCCTGGGCAACAGCAGGATCAGGTAAAGGGCAATCAGCAGAAAGGTTGCCAGTTCCGCCCACACCGACCAGGTCGGTGTCACAAAAAAATCCTGCTTGAGAATGCTGGAGACCGAATGCGCCAGCGTCAGCACCGGCGGGGTCACCGCCGATACCGGCGTCACTTGGGAGGAACCGACCCCGGCCGCCGTGGCGCCGATCAGCACGATCTTGTCGCGATATTTTTCCGCCGGAATTTTGCCGGTAATCACATCGTAGAACGAGTCCACCCGAAAGGCTGGACGCCCGTCGCGGTCGGCGTAGAAGTAGGTATTCATGCGCAATGCGGGATCGGTGGCGATCTGCAGATTACCCAGGCGCACCCCCTCACCCAGCGTCACCTGAATATCCTTGGCCTCCAGATTCAGGCTTTTCGCCGCGAGCATCAACGACAGCGAGGGATAATACTGATCGTAGTAGGAAATAACCAAAGGCTCGGTGCGCACGCCGCCGTCGACATCCGGCGTGGCATTCAGATGACCCATGGCCAGCGCCTGTTGTCCCAGCAAAGGTATCGGCACCAACGCATTCAGTGCGGGAATCGGCAAAGCCGCATCCGCGCCGGCCTGCACATTCGGCAAGGCATTTTTCAACACATAGTCCGGCAACGGCGCGTCGGGATTCCCCTGCGGCTCGCCCAATTCAAAATACAACCCCAGCAACACGTTGTTGATCTTGCCCATGCTGTCGGCCATCTTCTGGTCGTTGTCGAGATGCAGCAAGGCTTCCTGCATCAGCCCCTGCAATTCCTGCCACTGTTCGGGATGGGTTTGCGCCAGGTCAGTCTGCTCGATGACGGCGGCGATATTCAGAATGTAATCCAGACCGGCATCGAACTGCGGCTCGAAGAACAAGGCGGTTTGGCCCACCACCTTGGCGCGCCCTTCGGCCAGAATATCCAGCAATTTGGCCTGGATCTCGCGCGGCCAGGGCCAGCGCCCCAGATTGGCGATACTCTGGTCGTCGATGGCAATGATGGCGATGCGGTCGCTGGGCTGGCGGGATGAGGCGCGCACCCCCAAGTCGTAGGCTTTGCGCTCCAGACTTTGAATCAGGTCGGAATTGGCGCCAAAAAGAAGGATAACTGCCAGCACTGTGGCAAAGAACCAGTCTGCTTTCCAGAACGACGTTTTTTTCATGACACCTCTGACCGTTTATTCGTTTTTACCGGACTTGCGGGCAGATACTAAAACAATTTCCAGCGTCAATCCATACCTGATTGATTTATCTAGGGAACCTTGCTCAACGCACAACCATGACCGGGGCGGACGACAAACGCAGGACGCGCTCGGCGACCGAACCGATCAGCCACTGAGTCAACCCTTCCTTGCCTTGTGCCCCCAAGATGATGAGGGTGACTTCCTGCGCCGTCGCATAGTGCAGAATCGCCTCGGCCGGGCGACCGATGCTGATGTGATACTGATAAGACAAATGCGCCTCATCGAGCACGGCACGCGCGCCCTGCAAGGCCTGCAATCCCTGTTCGCGCTGGTAGTCATCAATCACCTGCTGGTCGAACAGCAGCTTCACATTGACTGTCGCCACGTTCCACTGCACATTGAGCAACAGCAATTGCGGCGCCTGGTTCATTGTCGCGGCGAGGGCGACGGCCTGCCCGACCGCGTGCAGGGAATGTTCGGAACCGTCCACCGGAATCAGCCATTTCATGATGTTTCCCTTTCGCGTTGAGACAGGGCACCCACCTCTCCGTGCGCCAACTCTCTGACTTCGACTCGCGCCGCGCGGCGGCTCGCGATTAGCTGCCCCAGCCCCAGCACCAGCATGGCACATACGCCGGGCACCAGCCAGTGCAGATGATGATGCGCCTCGACCAGCGATTTGAACAAGGCCTCGCCGACCAGCATCTCGCCTGCCACATAGCCCAGCAGCGCCCCGCCCGCGTAGATGATGAACGGATAGCGGTCGATCAGTTTGAGCACCAGTTGGCTGCTCCACGCAATCAGCGGGATACTGACCAGCAGGCCGAACACCAGCAGTAATACATTACCCTTGGCCGCCGCCGCCACACCCAGCACGTTGTCCAGGCTCATCACGAAATCGGCGATGATGATGGTCTTCACCGCCCCCCACAGATTCGCCTCGGCCCTGATGCTGCCCTCGCCATGCCCTTCTTCTTCCGGCAGGATCAGCTTGATGCCGATCCACAACAGCAAGAATGCGCCGACAACTTTCAGGTAAGGCAAAGCCAACAGACTGACCGCAAAGAAAGTCAGCACCACGCGCAAACCGATCGCGCCACCGACACCGTACAGAATGCCCTGGCGACGCTGCGCCTGCGGCAGGTTGCGGCAGGCCAACGCGATCACCACCGCGTTGTCACCCGACAACAGCAAATCGATCATGATGATCTTGAACACGTCCACCCAGAACTGGGGGGATTCCAGCATTTCCAGCATCCACATTTCCTTCACAACAAAATCCACCACCGATAAATACCGATGGCCGCGGATAAAAGAGCGGGTTAACTTAAAACAACAAGGAGTGTAGCTGTGTTGCGCGATTAGAGCTTTGTATTGCCAATCACCGCAAAACCTTTTTAGCCACAGAGATCACAGAGGCCACAGAGCTGACAGCAATTGCTCACACTTCCACCGCTCCGAATGCTGAAGCAAATTTCTCCGTGAACTCTGTGTCTTCTGTGGCTAAAAAAACGTTCTCCCGCGCCCTTCCAAGCGAGATTTACGTCAAGCCGTGATTATCCGCGTCTCATATCTTCAAGATCTGCTGCATCGTGCGCCCCATCTCCGCCGGATTGCGCGTGATGTGGATGCCGCATTCTTCCATCACCGCGAGTTTCTCGTTGGCCCCGCCCTGACCGCCGGAGATGATCGCGCCGGCATGGCCCATGCGCTTGCCGGGCGGCGCGGTGACGCCGGCGATGAAACCGACCACCGGCTTCTGCATGTTGTCCCTGATCCAGCGCGCGCAGTTCTCTTCATCGTTGCCGCCGATCTCGCCCACCATCACCACCGCATCGGTCTCCGGATCGTCGTTGAACAAACGCATCACGTCGATGTGCTTGAGGCCGTTGATCGGATCGCCACCGATGCCGACACAGGATGACTGGCCGTAGCCCAGCGCGGTGAGCTGCCCCACCGCTTCGTAGGTCAGCGTGCCGGAACGCGACACTACGCCGATGCGGCCTTTCTTGTGGATGTGGCCGGGCATAATGCCGATCTTGATCTCGTCCGGCGTGATCAGGCCGGGACAGTTGGGGCCGATCAGCAGGGTTTTCTTGCCTTGCATCTTATAGCGCGTGCGGATCATGTCATGCACCGGAATGCCTTCGGTGATGCAGATCACCAGATCGAGTTCCGCTTCCACCGCCTCGTCGATCGCCGCCGCCGCGCCTGCGGGCGGCACATAGATCACCGACACGGTCGCGCCGGTCGCCGCTTTCGCATCGCGCACCGAGGCGTACACCGGAATACCCTCGAATGTTTCGCCCGCCTTCTTCGGATTCACCCCCGCCACAAAGCAGTTCGCGCCGTTCGCATACGCCTTGCATTGCAGGGTGTGGAACTGGCCGACCTTGCCGGTCATGCCCTGCGTGATGACTCGGGTGTTGCTGTTGATGAGGATGCTCATTTCGCCCCCTTTGCCGCCGCGACGACTTTCTGCGCGGCATCCGCCATGTCGCTGCCCGAGATGATGGGCAGCCCCGATTCCGCCAGGATTTTTTTGCC
>Ga0100383_1002439_pt1 | contig 11391 bp, 7 predicted proteins | sample CryGeymeta201507_FD_81565 | JGI IMG/M metagenome (GOLD analysis project Ga0100383, IMG submission 81565) | Groundwater microbial communities from Crystal Geyser aquifers in Utah, USA - Crystal Geyser metaG 2015-07 | ecosystem: Environmental > Aquatic > Deep subsurface > Groundwater | place: USA...
CAAACCGATTTTATCTTTGCGGCTTTTATTGAAGAGTGGGGATTATTAATAGGGTTGCTCATAGTTTTGGTTTTCGGGGCTTTAATTTTAAGAATTATCAAGATTGGCCTGAATGCCGATAATAATTTCAATCGGTTTATTTGTCTGGGAACAGCTATTTTATTAACTGTCCAATTTATTTTTAATGTCGGTTCAAATTTGGGACTGACGCCGGTTATTGGAGTAACCTTTCCGTTTTTAAGCTATGGCGGCTCCAGCCTCTTGACTAATTTAATTTTGGTGGGTATAATTCAAACGATTTTTCGCCATGAACATTAAAATTCTTGGTTTAATAGGTTTATTGAGTTTTTTCGGACTGATAATTATTTATTCTTTTCAGTCTTTTTCTACCAATCCAGTGGCCAAGAATTCCGTTTCCCGCTTACTTGAGATATCGCCGGGAACGAGCTTTAGTGAAATTACCGAAAGATTAAAAAAAGAAGGCCTTATTCGGTCAAAAATAATTTTTGAAATTTACAGTTTGCTCACAGCTCAGGCCCATCAATTTAAACCGGGCAGATATATTTTGGAAACCGATATTTCTATTCCAGAACTGGCAAGAATTTTGACAAAGGGCCCGCTGGAAATTTCCGTAGCGATTACCCCGGGAATGACAGTTAAAGAGATTGACGACAAGTTGAGCTCGCTGAATATTATCAGGCCGAATGATTTGGTGAATTTAGATATTAATTTTTTTAAAAATGATTATCCCTGGCTAAGTGAAGCGAAGATGCTTGAGGGATTTCTTTTGCCCGACACTTATCGTTTTTTTTCTGATTCTGACACCAATTTAGTTATCCACAAGTTTTTAGACAATTTTGAAATTAAAGCCTTGCCCTTTTTTAAAGGCAGTGATAATATTTTAGATAAATTAATTTTGGCTTCCCTTTTAGAAAAAGAAATTCCTGATTATGAGGAGAAAAAAATTGCGGCCGGAATTTTGTTCAAAAGATTAAAAACCGGCATACCCCTTCAGGTTGATGCGAGCTTGGTTTATGCTAAATGTTCCGGTAGATTTTTTGGTTGTCCGCCACTTACAGAGGCTGATTATAAAATTGATTCCTCTTACAATACTTATCTTTATCCCGGTTTGACCGAAACTCCGATTGCCAACCCTGGTTTAGAATCAATAAAATCAGTTTTAAATCCAGAGAAAACAGATTATTGGTATTATCTTTCCGACCCTAAAACTAAAAAAACGGTTTTTTCAAAAACCTTGGATGAGCATAATAAAAATCGAGCCAAATATTTATATTAATTAAATTAAATAAAAAATCATTGACCGTTTCTTAGCCGGGTAATTTATTTTTTTAATCTTTATTTAAGTATGGTAAAAAACTTACCTACCAAACTTTTTTCGTCTCATCCCGAGTCGTTCATCAAACAACAATTTTTAGCCGAAATCCAAACCACTTCCTGGGATTGGTTTGTTAAAAAAGGATTAAAAGAACTTTTTGACGAAATATCGCCGATCAGGGACTATTCCGGAAAAGATTTAGAACTCTATTTTTCGGATTATTATTTTGATGAACCCAAATATGATGAAGAAACCGCCCGGTTTAAAAGCCTGTTTTACGAGGCGCCTTTAAGAGCAAAAGTCAAATTGGTCAATCACCGGAATAAAAGTACCAAGGAACAGGAAGTTTATCTGGGAGATTTTCCGATAATGACCAATCGGGGCACTTTTATCATTAATGGTATTGAAAGAGTGGTGGTCTCCCAGCTGATTCGTTCAGCCGGGATTTTCTTTGCCGCAGACGCTTTCAAGGCGCGAAAACTTTTTGGAGCCAAAATTATCCCTAACCGGGGTGCTTGGTTGGAATTTGGGACCGACTCTGACGGTACGGTGAACGTCAAGATTGATCGTCACCGCAAGACACCGGTAACCAATCTCTTAAGAATCTTTGGGCTGGAAAAAAATGAAGAAATTATAAAAACCTTCAGCGACGTGGATAAAGGTCCTTTGAAATTTATTGAAGCGACTCTTAAAAAAGACGCAGCCAAGAGCGTCCCCGCCTCCTATACCGAAATTTACAAAAGGCTTCGGCCCGGTGATTTGGCGACTCCGGAAAATGCAAAAAGTTTGATTGATGCGATGTTTCAAAGGATTGACCGATACAATCTTTCCAGGGTGGGAAGATTTAAGTTTAATCAGAGATTGGGAATTAAAAACAAAGAAAGCCAAGTCCTTGACCTCCAGGATTTAATTTTAGTTGTTAAGGAAATCATCAAATTAAACAACAGTCCTTTGGCTGAACCGGATGACATTGACCATTTGGGCAACCGCCGAATTAGGGCGGTCGGTGAATTGCTCCAAAACCGACTTTACGTGGGTTTTGCCAGATTGCGCCGAATTATTCAGGACAGAATGTCTACTTTAGATTTAGAAACTTTAACAGCCACCCAGTTAATCAATGCCCGGCCATTAGTGGCCATTATTAAAGAATTTTTTGCCTCTTCACAACTCTCGCAATTTATGGACCAGGTTAACCCCCTCTCAGAATTGGAACATAAACGCCGACTCTCGGCCATGGGTCCGGGCGGCTTGACCCGGGAAAGAGCCGGCTTTGAAGTGCGCGATGTCCATATTTCTTATTATGGTCGGATTTGCCCGATTGAAACGCCCGAGGGACAAAACATCGGTTTAATAAGCCACTTGGCCAACTATGCCCGCTTAAACGAATATGGTTTTTTGGAAACTCCTTATCTGAAAGTTAAAAATGGAAAAGTAACCCAGAAGGTTATCTGGTTAAACGCTTTAGATGAAGAAAAATACAAAATTGCCCAAGGAAGCACCGAATTGGACAGTAACAAAAGAATCATTAAAGACAACGTGGAGGTTAGATTTGGCGGTAAGCCAGAAACCTATCCTAAGGAACAAGTCGAACTCATTGATTCGGCACCCAATCAGATGGTGGGTGTGGCCGCTTCTCTTGTCCCTTTTCTTGAACACGATGACGCCAATCGGGCGCTGATGGGCTCCAATATGCAGCGTCAAGCCGTGCCCTCAATAAAACCCCAGGCTCCTTTGGTCTCAACGGGCATAGAAGAAAAAGCGGCTTTTGATTCCGGTCGGCTACTCATTGCCGAATCTGACGGAGAAGTGTTGGAAGTTGACGGTCGTTCCATTGTCGTTGAGGAGGCGGGGAAGAAAAAAAGAAACTACCTGATTCATAAATTCAGAAGGTCAAATTATTACACCTGTATTTCTCAACGACCGTTGGTGAAAAAGGGCCAAAAGATAAAAAAGGGAGATGTTTTGGCTGACTGCGCTTCAACTGAGGCCGGCGTCTTGGCCTTGGGTCAGAATCTTTTAGTAGCTTTTATTTCCTGGGAGGGCGCCAATTTTGAAGACGCGATTATCCTTTCAGAAAGAGTGAGAAAAGACGACTTATTTACCTCAATCTATATTGAAGATTTTTATTGTGACATCAGAGATACCAAATTAGGACCGGAAGTGACCACTCCGGACATTCCCAACGTGCCCGAAGACAAACTTAAAAATCTTGATGAAGAGGGAATTATCAGGATTGGCGCCGAGGTAAATGCCGGAGACATTTTGGTGGGTAAAATTTCTCCCAAAGGAGAAGTTGAACTGACCTCTGAAGAAAAACTGTTGCGAGCGGTTTTCGGCGAAAAAGCGGCTGACGTCAGAGACGCTTCGCTGGTTTTGCCTCATGGTAAATCCGGTCGGGTGGTCGGCATTAAAATTTTTTCCCGTGACCGCGGCGACAAACTTGAGCCGGGGGTTATCAAAAAAATTCAAATAGACATCGCTCAACTAAGAAAAGTCAGAGCCGGCGACAAATTGGCCGGCCGGCATGGCAATAAAGGAGTAATTTCTCAGGTTCGACCGGCTGAAGACATGCCTTATCTTGAAGACGGGACGCCGGTAGACATTATCTTAAATCCCTTAGGCATTGCCTCGCGAATGAATTTGGGGCAAGTTTTTGAAACGCATTTGGGAATGGCTGCTCATAAACTTGGTTACCGGGCCGTTACTCCGGTTTTTGTCGGAGCCGATGAATATCAAATTAAAGATGAGTTGAAAAAAGCCGGCTTACCGGAAACGGGCAAAATCACTCTTTATGATGGCAGAACCGGCCAACCCTTCTCGCAGCCAATTACCGTGGGTTATATCTATATGATGAAACTCAACCATTTAGTGGAAGATAAAATTCATATGCGTTCCACCGGTCCTTATTCATTGATTACTCAACAGCCCTTGGGCGGAAAAGCCCAATTTGGAGGTCAGCGTTTTGGCGAAATGGAGGTTTGGGCGCTTGAGGGTTACGGGGCAGCCCATTGTCTTCAAGAGATGTTAACCATCAAATCAGACGATGTTTTTGGCCGGGGAGCCGCCTTTGAATCAATTATCAGGGGCGAACGAATTAAAAACCCAAGCATTCCTTCAGCCTTTAATGTTTTAGTCAATGAACTCAAGGCTTTGGCTTTGGGGGTGGAGGCAGTAAAGAAAGAAAATTTAAAACACGAAACACAAAATCCAAAACAAACGGATTTATAATTTATGGAATTTGACGCCTTAAAACTTAAAATTGCTTCCCCTGAAGAAATTCTCCTATGGTCTTATGGAGAGGTGCTTAAAGCGGAAACGATTAATTACCGAAGTCAGCGGCCGGAAAAAGACGGTCTTTTTTCCGAACGCATTTTCGGTCCAACCAAGGATTACGAATGTTATTGCGGCAAATATCGCCGAATTCGCTACAAAGGAATAATTTGCGACCGCTGCGGGGTTGAAGTCGCCAGGGCGTCCGTGCGCCGCGAAAGAATGGGTCATATTAAATTAGCCGCGCCGGTAACTCACGTCTGGTTTTTAAAAACCATCCCTTCAAAGATAGGCCTGTTTCTTAATACGCCTCTTCAAAGATTGGAAAAAGTAATTTATTACGCGGCTTATATTGTTACCAACGTCAAAGAGGAAAATAAAAAGCAGGCCCTGGAAGAATTGGAGCGGGAATTTAAATCGCGGAAGAAGACCGATAAAGGCGGCTTGGAAGGATTAAAGAGCGCCATGTCTGAAGCCAAAGAAGAATTGCTTTCGTTGAAACCGGGAAAAATTCTCAGCGAGGTTGAATATTTCAATTTGGCTCGGCGCTTTGCCAATGTTTTTGAAGCTTCAAGCGGCGCTGAAGCGGTCCGAAAAATTTTAGAAAACATTGACCTTAAAAAAGAAGCTTTAAAAATTGAGCAAGAACTGAAGGGAGTCAAAGACATTACCAAGGAACGTTATTTACTTTACCGTCTTAAATTAATCCGTTCTTTCATTAAAAATAATGTACGGCCGGAGTGGATGATTTTAACGGTTCTGCCGGTCATGCCTCCGGACCTAAGGCCGATGGTGGCTTTGGACGGAGGTCGTTATGCCACTTCCGACCTAAATGACCTTTACCGCCGGGTAATTAACCGCAACAACCGACTGAAGAAGTTAATGGAATTAAGAGCTCCGGAAATTATTATTACCAACGAAAAAAGAATGTTGCAGGAAGCAGTTGACGCTTTGGTTGATAATACCGCCCGTCTTGGCAGCCAGCCGCAACTTTCCAGTCAGCGTCGGCCCTTGAGATCTTTGGCTGATATACTCAAAGGAAAACAAGGAAGATTTCGCCAAAATCTTTTGGGCAAAAGAGTTGATTATTCGGGCCGGTCGGTTATCGTTGTCGGCCCGGACCTGCGGCTTAACGAATGCGGTATTCCCAAAAAAATGGCCTTAGAACTTTTTAAACCTTTTGTCCTCAATAAAATCATCGAAAGGGGAATGGCCCACAACATCCGTAATGCCAATCACTTGATTGAAATGGCTTCGCCGGAAATCTGGGCGATTTTAGAGGAGGTGATTGCCGACCGAAAAGTTCTTTTGAACCGCGCCCCAACGCTTCATCGCTTGGGCATTCAAGCGTTCAAACCGATTCTTATTGAAGATTTATGTATCAGGATTCCTCCGATGGTTTGTTCGGCTTTTAACGCCGATTTTGACGGGGACCAAATGGCGGTCCATTTGCCCTTAACCGAAGAAGCCCAAAAAGAAGCGACTGAATTGATGCTTTCCAGCAATAATATTCTGAAACCGGCTACCGGTAACCCGATTACCGCTCCTTCTCAGGATATTATTTTGGGCTGCTATTATTTGACCAAGATAAACCCCGTTAGAAATGATATTTCTAACGGGGTAAAAGAAGCAGGAGCTAGACAGGCAAGAATTTTTGCCAGTCCGGAAGAAGCAATACTTGCCTACGATTTTGAATATCTAAAAATTAACGAACCGATTCGGGTGAAAATAGACAAAGACTTTGTTGAGACGAGTGCCGGCCGTTTAATCTTCAACGGTGTTTTGCCGAAAGATTTCAATTTCATCAATAAGACCCTTAATAAAAAAGAATTACAAAAATTTGTCACGGAGTTAATAGAAAAATACGAACTTAATCAAGTTTGGCAAATCTTGGATGAAATCAAAAGACTGGGATTTTATTACGCGACTTTGTCCGGCATCAGTTGGGGAATGGATGATTTGGTCATTCCTCCCGAGAAAAAGAAAATTTTAAAAGAGGCGGAAAATGAAATAGCTTTAATCAGAAAACATTATCAGGACGGTCTTTTAACAAGTTCCGAGTGTCGGATAAAAATTATCGAGGTTTGGGAAAGGGTCGTGGGTGAGGTTGGTCGAAAAGTTCCTCTTTATCTGGACCATTACGGCCCGGTTTATTCTATTATTGATTCCGGAGCCCGAGGCGGTTGGTCGCAGCCGGCTCAAATGGCGGGAATGAAAGGATTAGTCCAGAGTCCAAAAGGAGAAACCATTGAGTTGCCGATCAGAGCCTCTTATAAAGAGGGATTAAACGTCTTGGAATTTTTCATTAATACCCACGGCGCCAGAAAAGGTCTGATTGATACCGCCTTAAAAACCGCTTCGGCCGGTTATTTAACAAGACGTTTGGTTGATGTGGCTCAAGATTTGGTAGTTAAGGAAAATAACTGCGGAACAACCGAGGGAATTGAAATTTTTCGCTCCGATGGCGAGGAATTTAGTTATGGTTTCGGTCAGCGCCTGTTCAGCCGGACAGTAGCCGAAGACGTTAAAGTCGGTAAAAAAATAATTGTCAGAGCCAACGGAATTATTACCCGAAAAATCGCCGAGGTGATTGAAAAATCAAAAATTCAATCGGTTAAAATTCGTTCGCCGATTACCTGTAAAACTCTGCAAGGTATTTGTTCAAAATGTTATGGTCTTGATTTGGGAAGAAACGAACCGGTTAAATTGGGCGAAGCAGTGGGTATTATTGCGGCTCAGTCAATCGGTGAGCCGGGGACTCAATTAACGCTTCGGACCTTTCACACCGGTGGAGTGGCGGGCGTTGATATTACTCATGGTTTGCCGCGAGTCCAAGAACTTTTTGAAATAAGGATTCCCAAAGGTAAGGCTCCTTTGGCTGAATTTGACGGCGTTATTGAGGACGTCGAGGAACGGGGAACGCTGAAAGTGATTAAATTGAAAGTTTCGGCTGGAAATAAAAAATCCAAAAAAGCTAAAGTTATGGAATATACGGTTCCGCGGACCAATATTATTTTTGTCAAACCGAAGCAAGTCATGAAGAAGGGCGACCAGATTTCCGAAGGCAGTATCGACATCAGAGAACTTTTTGAATTGAAGGGCCGGGAAGCGGTTGAACGGTATATCACCAACGAAGTCCAGAAAATTTATGTTTCAGAAGGAACTACCATCAGCGATAAACACATTGAAATCATCATTAAGAAAATGTTTTCGCGAGTAATGATTAAAGAGCCCGGAGGAACTGATTTTATAATCGGAGAAATTGTCGAAAAATCGAAGTTTCTTGAGATTAATCGCGAGGCAAAAAGAAAGAAAAAGGAACCGGCCCGGGCAAAACAACTTTTAACCGGCATTACCAAAACGGCTCTTTCCACCGAGAGTTGGCTCTCAGCCGCTTCTTTTCAGGAAACGGCTCGGGTATTGGTGATGGCAGCGGCCGAAGGAAGAGTGGATAATCTCAGGGGTCTGAAAGAGAACGTAATTATCGGCCGTTTGATTCCAGCCGGAACCGGTTTTCGTAAAACAAAACCGAGCGATGAAACATAGACAATTTATCGATTATCGTGTACTATGGTGAATAATATGATCGAAGAAGGAGAAGGAAAAAATTATGAAGTCGGTTTTTTAATTAAATCCGACTCGGATAAAGGAGGGCTTATTAAAATTTTAGAAGACAACCAATTTTCGATTATTAATGAGGGTCAAATATCAAGGATAAAATTGGCTTACCCCATTAAAAAAGAAAATTTTGCCTATTTTGGCTACCTGCATTTTTCCGGCGTTCCCGCAAATATCCGAAATTTAAGCGACAAATTAAAGACCGAATCAAAAATTTTAAGATTTTCTATCATTCCTCAGTCCGTGGAAGAAACCGAAAGCAGGATTTCCGAAGAGATTTATTCAGCTCGGGCAAGACATTTTCCAGAGCGCCAGAAAGTTCAGGGAACTCCTTTTCAGCCGTCGACCTCTCAATTACCCAAAAAGCCGGCCAGAACCGAAGCGCTCAGCAACGAAGCATTGGAGAAAAAATTAGAAGAAATTTTAAAGTGATAATAATATGAATCTCAACAAGGTTTTCATTCTCGGTCGGTTGACGGCCGATCCCCAACTCAGGACAACGCCAACTGGCCAACAGGTGGCCAGTTTCGGAGTAGCCACCAACCGGATTTGGAATGACAAAACCGGCTCCCGCCAACAGGAAGTTGAATACCACAATGTGGTGGTTTGGGGCCGACAAGCGGAAATTGTCAGTCAGTTTTTGACCAAGGGAAGTTTGCTTTTGGTTGAGGGTCGGATGCGGACAAGAACCTGGCAAAATAAGCAAGGTCAAAATCAAAGAACCACCGAGATTATCGGCGAAAGGATTCAGTTGGGACCGCGGTCAAGCCAAAGCCAAACTGGATTTAACAAGCCGGAAGCCGAAGAGACAAAAAGTGTTTCCCCTAAGAAAGAATTACCGGAAATAGATATTAACGAAGAAGATATTAAAGCAGAAGATTTACCATTCTAAAAAGCAACTATGCAATGTTTTTTTTGTTCTCAAAACTCAAAAACCATAGATTATAAAGAAGCTGAACTGCTTAAAAGATATATTTCGTCTCAAGCCAAGATTATTAATCCCCGCTACACCGGTACCTGCGCCAAACACCAGCGAATGTTGGCCCGGGCGATAAAAAGAGCCAGAATTATGGGGCTGTTACCTTTTGTCAGGCGATAAATTATGAAAAAAGACAACGAAAAATCCACTGACCTTGATAAACTCCTTGATTCTCTTCAGGATAAATTTGGCGAAGGCGCGATAATGAAATTGGACTTCGTTAAAAAAGTTGATACTGATGTGGTTTCAACAGGTTCTTTTTCTTTGGATTTGGCTTTGGGGGTCGGCGGTTTGCCGATAGGTCGGATAGTTGAAATTTACGGTCCGGAATCAAGCGGCAAAAGCACAATGGCGCTTCACGTTATCGCCGAGGTTCAAAAAAAAGGCGGCAAGGTGGCTTATATTGACGCCGAGCATGCCATGGACCCGGATTACGCAAAAAAACTTGGAGTTAAAATCGAAGACCTTTTGATTTCTCAGCCGGATTGCGGCGAAGACGCTTTGAATATTTTAGAAAGCCTGGTGCGCTCCGGCATTATCAGCGCCGTTATTATTGACTCGGTGGCGGCCCTGACTCCGCGAGCGGAAATTGAAGGCGAAATGGGAGCGCAATTCATCGGGCTTCAAGCCAGAATGATGAGCCAGGCGCTTCGCAAAATCACCGCTTTGGCTGACCGCTCTAAAACTTTGATTGTTTTCATCAACCAACTCCGCGATAAAATCGGAATGATGGGTTACGGCGAACCGACCACCACTCCGGGCGGCCGGGCTTTGAAATTTTATGCTTCGGTACGGATTGATTTAAGGCGCATCGCTCAGATTAAAAAAGGCGAGGAGGTGGTTGGGAATCGTACCCGCGCCAAGGTGGCGAAAAACAAAGTGGCGCCGCCTTTCAAAATCGCGGAATTTGATATTATGTACGGCGAAGGCATCTCTTATGAAGGCGATGTTTTGAATATGGGAATTAAAAGCGGGGTAGTTAAAAAAACCGGCAACACCTATAGCTTTGAAGACGAAAAATTAGGCGTGGGTTTAGAAGCGTGTCGGGAAAAATTAAAGCAAGACAAAAAACTTTTGGGAGAAATCAAAAAGAAAGTTCTTGAATCTTTAAAGAGTTAATTACAAAAATTTTGGCCACGATTTTTCTATTAATTTTTTTGTGTATTAACCCTATGTGCCAACCCCTTCGGGGCAAGCCCCTCTTGGTACTATGCTATAGCATAGTACCAAGACCTTTATCGGTTCAATTTAATAGGGCATACGAATCGTTCCGTACTTTGTACGGCGCAGTCTGCCGTAGGGTTTATTTTTTGATTTTTTAGAAACAGGGCTTGGACTATATTTTCTCTTTTTTCTTCCCTTGTGGCTGCGTTCCAAATAACTGCGGTAGGCTTTTTCATTTATAGCTTTTTTAATAACGCTGATAGTTTGGGGTGAAATCCATAATTCCTTGCCAATTTCCTGATAACTTTTACCGGAAATAATTTTATCCATAGCGGCGGCGCGATTAACTAAATCGCGGCGCTCGTGAGAGGTAATAAGTAATGACAACAATTCTTTAGATTCCAATATTTCCCGCCAGCAAGCAGTTTCCCATTCCTGACGAGAAGAATAATTGTCAATTGGCGGAAGAACTATTAATTTTTCCTTGTCCATAAAATAAGTATATCATACCACTATGCTATAGCATAGTGGTATGATAAAGAGAAGAATATTTTTTCATCATCACTTAAATTTAATTACTTGGGTTTAGTTTGTAGAAATTTTCAAAAATCTTTGCCACCAGTACTGGGCCGGTGCCGTCGGGAGTCGGCGTATAAAAACTTAGTGATTGACCACTGGCCACCAGGGAATTAGAATCAAAATCGCCTTTTCTTTTATCGTCTTCATCAATTGAATAGCCAAAATCAATTATTCCGGCGCCGTCCTTTAATATTTCTGGTTTTATTAGGCCGGCCTTGCCCACGCCGCTAATCACCAGATCCGCTTGTTTTAAAATTTTTAAATCGCTGCCCTCGTCCAAAAGATAAATTTCTGGACATTTGCCCATTAACCATGTCGCAATCGGTTTTCCGATTAAAAAACCCAAACCAACTACGGCTACTCTTGAGGCATGAAGCATAAAACCTGTAGCATTTACAATTTCTTCGACAACGCCGACTGACGGCGGTACAACTGGATTTCTGCC